>VOFC01002447.1_pt1 | contig 28082 bp, 42 predicted proteins | sample 5384161 | NCBI WGS metagenome assembly VOFC01 (sample SAMN12384722, study PRJNA508395) | human gut metagenome | isolation source: healthy gut B | host: Homo sapiens | reverse complement strand
CGTTCTGCATCAACGCCGTCTATGATCTCTCCCTCATAGACGCTCCAAACATGGATGCCCTTCTTGGTAAACCACTCTGCGATGAATGGGGTTTCGTTGAGATTGCGTCCCAGCCGGTCATACATAAAGACCAGCAGGATATCAAACTCACCCTGCTCAGCAGCCTTTAGCCTTTTTTTCTCTGCAACCGGCAGGCGTTCTTCTGCATGAGAATGCTTTCCATCCCATTCTCTGTATAAGCACAATAGAGATATCGAGGGTGCTTCCGACTCCGCCCGCTATAAAGCACTGGGCAGCAGTGTAGCGATTCCTTGCGTCGACTATGTTTTGCAAAGGAATCGCATGGGCGACCCACAGCACAGAATAGCTTGAATGATTATGAATAGGAGATGCGATCATGGAACCGATGAAAAACCTCTGCGGCTTGATTCCCGAGTCGCTTCACAAGCGGCTGATGGAGGGCAAAAAGTCCTGAAATGACAAACGGTGAGTATCTCACTAAGATACTCACTACCTATCTGGACCAGCCAGCCACAGCAAAGCAGGAACAGCGCACCCTGGCCGTTCAGATCTCAGATGACATGTTTCAGCGGCTGAAGTCCTACCTGGATGCTCATGCGCCCCTCACCCAAAAGGCACTGGTTCAGAGCCTTTTGAATCAGGCACTGGATCAGTGGGAACATGGCGAGGAACCGCTCCAGAGTGCGGTCCTTCAGGACAACAAGAAAGAACGGACGCTGGCCATTGCTATGCCCAATCTCTTTTCCACCGCGTTGAGCAGTATGTGGAGGCGCATAATGGCGTATCCAAACGAGCCTTCGTTGTGGGGTTGGTGGCACAGGAACTCCAATCTTGGTTGATGGAACAAAGCCCAGACGAAGTACAAGATCAGGAATTCGGCCCCGATCAGGATGAACAGGGGTTTGGAATGAGCATGACGATGTGAGGTGAAACATGTACATTTATCCCGATAATCTGAAATCCAAAGCCGTACTGTGGCTGTGGGAACTGCGGGACATCGCTATCATTGGCGTGGGCGCCCTGATCTCTGTGTTTGCCATGGCCCAACTTGGCTTCCTGCCCCCAGTGGTAATCACTGCGGCCTATGCCTTCCTCTCGATTCGGCTGGAGGATACCAGTATCTTGGACTTCCTGCGCTATGCAATCCGATATTTCCTCCTGGGCCAGCAGACCTATGCCTGGGGGCTGTGTAATTCATCAACGGACAGGAGTGAGAAAAAATGAGCAGAAAAAAAGATGTGAAAGCCAAGCAGACCACCCGGCAGCTCATCGGGATCGACGAAATCACGGACAGCGGCCTGAAGACCAGCCACGGGCGGCTGGCCTTCTTTGCCATCAAACCCACCAACCTCTCGGTCCAGCCCCGGAGGCTGTGAGCAACCGCATCTATGCCCTCATGACCGTCCTCAAAGGACAGGCTGAGATCGAGATGCTGGCCCTCAACTCCAAGAGAGCTTTGAGGACAACAAGAGGCACTATCGCCAGCGGGCTGCCGAGGAGGACCTGCCGGTCATCAGCCGGCTGCTGGAGGCGGACGCTAAATCACTGGACCGCCTACAGATCCAGATGGCGACTGCCCGTGAGTTTTTCATGCTGGTCCGGCTGCGGGAGGAAACAGGGATGGAGCTGCACACCCACCTCTCCCGCATCCAGAAAAGTCTTGAAGATCAGGGATTTAAGGTAAGCCTCGCCAGCGGTGAGGATCTCAAGCGCATGCTGGGAGTGTACTTCGAGCAGAACGCTACCACAGAAAAGTATGAGGATTACGATGGGGAACGCTGGATCATTTTGAATGACTGATCTGTGACCCGCAACTTAATTGATATGGCCGTCAGGAGAACTTCCGGGCCATATCAGGAAGAAACAGCGCAATAAAAGATCTCCTGCCGGCCTGGACAGGAGGTTTTTTCATTGCCGAAAAACAGAAAAAAGAATATGCCCCGGCCTGCGGCGGAGGAACCGTATATCAAGGATTTTCTTGATATGGTAGCCCCCTCAGTCATTGACTTCAAGGTGGACCACTACCTGTGCGGCAACACCTGCCGCTGTGTGTGGGCCTTGCGGGAGTACCCCACCTCTACCGATGAGCAGGCCATCCTGCGGCATCTGGGCGAGATGGACGGGGTCACCATCCGCATCTACACCCGGCAGGTCACTCCCAGTGAGGAGCGCCGGATCATCCACAACGCCGCCAACAAGCACCGAATGTCCCGCTCCAGCACCGAGGATCTCCAGCAGACTGTCACTGCCGAGGCCAACCTGCAGGATGTGGTCACTCTGGTCTCCTCCATGCACCGCAATCGCGAGCCTCTGCTTCACTGCGCAGTATTCCTGGAATTGACCGCCCCAGACTATGACGCACTCAAGCTGCTTCAGACCGATGTGCTGACTGAACTGGTCCGCTCCAAGCTCAATGTGGACCGGCTCATGCTCCGCCAGCAGGAGGGGTTTGTTTCTGTCATGCCGGCAGGCCGAAACACCTTCGGCGCCCAGTTTGAACGGGTCCTGCCCGCATCCAGCGTGGCTAATCTGTACCCCTTCAATTATTCTGGCAAGACCGATCCTCACGGATTCTACATCGGCAAGGACAAGTACGGGGCCAATATCCTCGTAGATTTTGATAAGCGGGATGACGATAAGACCTCCGCCAACATCCTGATCCTCGGCAACTCCGGCCAGGGTAAGAGCTATCTGCTCAAACTGCTCCTGCTCAACTTCCTCGAGGCGGGCAAATCCGTGATTTCCCTGGATGTGGAACACGAACAAAAGGATATGTGCGAGACGGTGGGCGGCTGCTTCATGGATCTGATGGGCGGCGTGTACCGCATCAATCCGCTGGAGCCCAAGTGCTGGGATGACGGCAGCGGCCCGGAGGACAGGGACGCGCCGGAGGCATTCCGCAAATCCACCCGGCTCTCCCAGCACATCTCCTTTCTCAAGGACTTCTTCCGGGCCTATAAGGATTTCTCAGACCGCCACATCGACGCCATTGAGATCATGGTGGGCAAGCTGTACGCCAAATGGGGCATCAGTGACAGCACAAACTTCGCTGGCCTCAAGCCGGAGGATTACCCCATCCTCTCCGACCTCTATAAGCTCATTGAGCAGGAGTACAGAGAGTACGATGGGAACTGCCACCAGCTCTACACAGCGGAACTGCTGCAGGAGATCCTGCTGGGCCTCCACTCCATGTGCCAGGGCGCCGAGGCTCAGTTCTTCAACGGGCACACCAATGTGACCTCCTCCCGCTTTATCGTCTTCGGGGTCAAGGGGCTGCTGCAGGCCAGCAAGAATGTGCGCGGCGCCATGCTGTTCAACATCCTGTCCTATATGTCCGACCGTCTGCTGACCATCGGCAACACCACAGCGGCGCTGGACGAGCTGTATGTGTGGCTGTCGGATAATGTGTCGGTGGGCACCACCATCATCGAGTACATCCGCAACACCCTCAAGCGGGTCCGCAAGAAGGAATCCAACCTCATCATGGCCTCGCAGAATCTGGAGGACTTTGACCGGGAGGGCATCCGGGAGTTGACCAAGCCCCTGTTCGCTATCCCGCCCCACCAGTTCATCTTCAACTGCGGCTCCATTGACAAGCGGTTTTATATGGATCTGCTCCAGCTGGAGGAGGCGGAGTACAACCTCATCCGATTCCCCCAACGGGGTGTGTGCCTGTTCAAATGCGGCAACGAGCGGTATCTGTTGGAGGTTCACGCTCCAGCCTATAAGGAGGCGCTGTTCGGCACAGCGGGCGGGCGATGAATGTGGTTGGGTATGGAGGCGGCACGGACAGCACGGCAATGCTGATAGGACTGTGGCGGCACCATGTCCCAGTCGATCTGATCCTTTTTGCCGACCCCGGAGCCGAACAGCCGCATACCTACGCCTACTTGGACACCATGAGCCGCTGGCTGGAGGACCATGGGATGCCGGCGATCACGCGGGTGTGGTACACCGAGAAGAACGGCCAGAGGCTGACGCTGGAGCAGGAGTGCCTCCGTTCAGGAACATTGCCCTCCATCGCTTATGGGTACAAAAAATGCTCTCTCAAGCACAAAGTTGCCCCGCAGGAAAAGTTCTGCAGGCACTACCAGCCCTGTATCGATGCCTGGGAGAAAGGAGAAAAGGTCGTCAAGTTCATTGGATACGATGCCGGAGAGGAGCGCCGCGTCTGCTCAACGCCCTTCCTCATGACCTTCAGGATAAAAAATACCAGAAGGAATATCCCCTGATGGAGTGGGGCTGGAGCCGAAAGGACTGCATCCAGGCGATCCGGGATGCCGGCCTTCCCCTGCCTGGGCAAGTCTTCCTGCTTCTTCTGCCCCAGCATGAAGCGGTGGGAAATTCGGACATTGTACCACCGCTACCCGGATTTGCTGCGGCGGGCTTTGGCGATTGAAGACGCAGCCATGCCAAACCTCACATCAGTGCGGGGGTTGGGCAGGAACTGGGCCTGGCGGGATTTTATCTGCGCAGATGAAAACCAGATTGTGATTCCGGGTGCCTTCTCGAATGAGAATCTCCCCTGTTCCTGTTGTATGAAGGGGTGAACTGCCAACAGCAGATCTATAAAAGAGAAAGGAAATTCGAATGAAAAAAATTGAATTGGAGCAGTGGGAGCCGTTCCCGGGAGATCCCCGGAGGATGCAGTATGCCGGTCAGCGCGTCGCACAGGAAGTCTTCGAGGAACTGAAGCACCGTCTGGAAGGTATGGGATATCTTCCGGACGAGTATTTTCTCATGGACCGGGAATGGGAAAATGGCCGGGAGATCCCCAAAGGCGCCGACATCTTCTGTACCACCGACTACGGCGGCAACGAGGGCGTCTATTTGGATGTGTACCTGAAGTGGTATGAAGACAGCCGCCCCGTCACCAAAAGTTTCATCACCGGCAAGACGCTGGACGAAACCGGCGCAGATCTGGACCGGATGTTCCTCATCTCCTCCGCCATCACCAAGGCATTCCACGGGGATCAGCGAAACCTATGCCCGACACCTCCGTCAGGGTGAGCGGGCGGAGCCGGAGGGCATGATCGTCACTTGAATCCTGCGGAGCAGCGCACCATCATCGAGGCGCTGGTGGAGCAGCGGGAACGCCAGAACAGGCTATGTCTCAGACGGAACAGCTCCTGCGGCGGATGACCGGGAGCATCACCGCCTATATGGATGAGGTGGGTCGGCGAACCCCCTGCACATGAGCGACTACGATAAAACCGTGTTGGCCATTCGGGACGGGGAATTTGACGCCTTCAAAAACCTCTATCCCAGAGTGCCGGACCAGGCGGATGACCTGCTGATCGAGGTGGCGGGACGCCCTGGAGTCGTGGGAGGAACATGACCCTGATACTTCTTGCGGCGGTGGAGAGGTTTTCTCCCGGAGGCATACCTCACTGCTTGCAAGCGGGCGGTGGAAGTGGGAGACAGTTGGCGGGTACAGACGCTGGTGAAAGAGTCAGAAGGCCGCCTCTCGGAGCGGCTCCCCTCCCTCCCCGGTGAGGTGATCCTCTATGCCTATACAAATAACTGCCGGAACATCGCCAAAGACCTGATCGCCCAATGCACGCCGGAGCAGATTGCTTCTGTGCCCCCAAAGCTTCTCCGCTGGGTTGCGGAAAAGCTGGACTTCCAGACCGCGGTGGATCTGGTGGACAAGGGCGTCCGACCGGGCGATGAGGTGGCCGGCGTCCTGCGCACCCTCACAGCCCAGCGCCAGGAGTGGATGGCAGAGAGACTGCTGGAGCGCGGATTGCCGGTAGAGCCGGACAATTACGCCGCGCTCTTTATGCCTGTGTCAGCAATCAGGCGGTCGGAGCCGCCAAGCTCCTGCTGGACCGGGGAATTGATCTGGAGCAGTACCAGCTGTGGGCGGAGCATCGGCCCAAAGGCGATGGGTACACGGAAACCATGGAGGAGCTGGCCGCGTACTGGTCTGAACTGCAGAACAGTACGCAGCCAGAGGATTCGCCCATGAAAGGTATGAACCTATGAGTGCCACCGTTGCAGCGGCCGTCAAAGCGGCGATAGTAATTCTTTCCAATGAGGAAGCCCGCAAAAAGGTGGGCTGGGGCATTGTGGCTATCCTTTCCCCGTTGATCGTTCTGGTGGTTCTGCTTTGCGCCATCCTCTCAGGGACCTCGCAGCACAATGTGTCCGCCGTGGAGCTGTGCTTCCACGGCGGCTCCATTTCCATCAGCGCTACGCCGGAGTACCGGGGATATATTGAGGAGATGCGGAACAGCTTTGCCCAAATAGACGAAGTCATTGCGGAGATAAACAGCCAGTGTGAAGACGGAAAAAGCCTTGACGATACCCGCGTCAAGGCCATTTTTTATGCTCTGTATTTCGCCGCAGAGCAACCGGAGGCGGATGGTATCCGCACATTTGCGGACTGCTTTGTGGACTATGAGGAAAGGACTCGCGCGGTTACCACTACTGACGAGGCGGGCAACAAGGTGGAGGGCACGGAAGCCTATACAGTGGCCCTTCCCATCGAAGATCTAACTGAAATATATGACCGGATCAGCCGGACCATGGGCATCGAAGTCACTGCAGGCCACCAGAGCAACGCTGACAGCATCTATAACCTTATCCTCTATGGCATCCCCAGCGGGGAAAGCAGTGGCTGGTTCCCTGGGGCGGATGTCCTTTCATTGGAGCGGATGGCTTCTGTTCTCCCATCGGAGCAGGCTGGGAGGCCGTGGTCACCTCAGAGTTTGGGTACCGCAGCGACCCCTTCACCGGCGAGACGAGGGGACATACCGGAATAGATCTGGCAGTGCCCACCGGCACCCCAATCCGTGCGGCCCTTCCCGGTACGGTGACAGTCTCCCAATATAATGCAGGCGGCTATGGTTACTATGTGATGATCGACCATGGGAATGGCCTCTCTACGCTCTATGGTCACAACTCCCGCCTGCTGGCCCAAGTAGGACAGACCGTGGAGGCAGGGGACATTGTCGCGCTCTCCGGCTCCACCGGGCGGTCTACTGGTCCGCACCTGCATTTTGAGGTCCGAGTCAACGGAGAACGGACCAATCCCCGTTTTTATCTACCCACGACAGGAGGTTAATAATTTGCGGTTGAAACTTCAATTACCGGCCAAAGCGGGCGGTCTCCGCATCTCAGAATGCGAAGCGGTTCGGTTGGTTACCCTGACAGCCAACGACTTTCAAGAACTCTTGAATTGCCCCAAACGGGATGCCAGATGGGGCGCAGAGCCGCAGTATTATGAACAGCAGGGTGAACGGATCTACCGTGGTGTACTCATTTTGGCAGAAGGCCGCGAGGATGGCGTTTTTGCCTATGACGCAGGAGAACACTTTGCCTATCTGCCCAACGTGCGGGTTATGGTCGATTCCATCTTGGAGCAGGCGGTGGAAAGGATCATCAAGGAAGGCACGGAAAATACCAACGAGGGAAACTGGTGTTACTATTTCAGCGAGCTCTATGAGCAGATGGATCTTGTAGTAGAGCCGGGAAACGGATCGATACCATGATCCTCGAAAAGCTGGAACAACGTCCGGAGGCGGCAGATGTTGTACTGACGGATGAGTGTTTTGACGTCTGCTATTACCTTGACTATTGCAGGAACCTGAGCGATGAGGAAGTACAAGAACAGATCCCACTGGTGCGCCAGTCCGGAATTATTTCACAAAGCCGTATCAGTCTTCCGTGATATGTATGATGAGGAATCTGCCCTCTATGAGATGCTTCATAATAATCTTGGAATGAGTGACAATGAAATCTGGGAAATGGGGTTGAATATGAGAACAAGCTGTATCGAAATTCGCGGGAAGGATTTTGCGGGCTGGTATATTACTCCGCAAATCAAAAGCGTTGCGGATGTTGCTAAAATGCTTTCCGGTATAACTACAAATATGGACGAAAACGCTCTTGGCCTGACTGTTATTGAAGCATATCTGGGCGAGAAACGGCGGTCCATTACAGAGAAAAGAATTTGAGGTGCGCACCAATCAGTTCTTTGATTCGGATGGTGTTGGTATACTGGCAAAACTGAACTTGACGGATGATCAATGTGTTGTCTTTACCCGTACCTTGCAGGGCGGTGACATTATCATGTCCGGCGGCATGATCAGCCGTTTGGCTGGGCTATACGAGCAGGCGCAGGATCATGCAACGGGCAGGATCGACCAGGATCTCTTCACAAGTGGTCTCTATCAGCACTTTGGCTTGTACAAGATGGAACCGCTGGATGAGCCGATGGAGCAAATAGAAGGAATGACAATGCAGTGAGCGAAGGAGGGATGGACACCATGTCCGTGCTGTATCAGATAGTGGAGCAGGGGCGTCATATCACCTTTGTTAGTGAAAACGGCGATGGGCTTGCGGAACTGCACTCCTTGTTGGCACGGGCCTCTGCTATCGTGGAAGATGAGAACAGCGGCTTTGCAGAGGCACTTTCCACTGCCGCCGCAGAGCGCGGCACTCCGCTCAGACGGGCGTTTGCAGATGAAGCGGGGCCCTGAGCCATGACCTTGGTCATGGCGGGGCTGCGGAACAGCGGGCGGTCATTGATCTGGACAATGGGCGAATACGGGTGGAATATGACCACCGGGCCGGCAGCCTGCGGGAGAGCTTGGATGCTCTGGCAAACCATTTTCCAACGGCAGGCGCCAACAGAATCCAGAACAGGCTCATAGCTTCCTTGCGGAGCATGACGGAGGTGAGGAACTCTACAAGACGCTTCATGATGAGTTGGGACTGACTAATCAGGAGATCGAAGCTATGGGCTTCGGCCTCGCCCACCGCTATGAGCCGGACTGCGGTGACGCATACCAGGACATCGTGGACTACATTCGCTTTGAGCAGGAAACCTCAGAAATCTGGCCCTGGCTTATCTCCTGTGATGAGATACTCGCCCATGAGATGACCCTGCGGGAGATCGCTGGCCGGCTGTCCGCCGCTGGCGAATGGGATACGGAGAGCATCTACGAGAGCTTGACGGAAGCCTTCGGAAACAATCTATCGCTGGATAAACAGTCCAAGGATGACACGAAAGAGGAGGAAAGGAACATCAATATCAAACAGGACCAGCTGGATCTGCTCTGGCAGTTGGAGGAGTTCAGAAAGAGGCATGAGCATCAGGCGGAGCCATCTGACTGGGCAATTCGGATGTGCGGCATTTGTTGCCCGCAGTATGGGCTTCACGGACCGGGTGCAGTGGACGGAACTGCTCCGACAAAGAGGCGAAACCCTCTTCACCTTCGACTGGAAGTCCGGCAGCGTCAGCGACCATGTAGTCCAGTGGTGCAAGGAAAATAATCGGAACTGGAGATACAGCCATCTTGGGGAGTTGCAGGTTGCCCATGGCGGTGAGTGGAGGAAAGGTCGATTATTCCTGCAGGGATGGCAGAGAAACCAGAGTGTATTTTCCACCGGAGGCGGTAAAGGAGCAGCAGCTCCAAGCGCTGGCGGAAGCCCCGGCCGTCCATCTGCGGGATCTGTTCACACTTGGACTGCCGGATCATGATGTCTATTTAGTTCATGCCGCCGAAGATGTTGGCTGGGTGCCCGCAGCGGACCTTCCCCGTCTGACCGCCCAGGGCAAAGAAGAATTCTCACTCCTTCTGGATGCCAAGATTGCCGCCATCCGCCCCGGCCCCTATGGAGTGGAACTGGTTTGGACGGGGTTGATCCCCAAATGCTGGTGCGATATGACGAAACAATTGCCAATTAGTTCCAGGGCAGAACATGCCCTGGGGATGTTTCTATGTAATGGAGGGATCACGATGAAGAAAGCCACAGTCACGGTTTCATTTGAGCAGGAAAAACTCAAAGCCATCCAGTTCTATGCGGGAAAAGCCGGCACCTCTTTGGAATCAGATCTGGATGAGTTCATGGAGAAACTCTACAAGAGATATGTACCGTCCCAGACCAGAGAGTATATCGAAAGCATGGCGGGACCGGAGGAACAGCCCCGCCTGCGGTCCGCCCGTTCCCCAAGCGCCACACCGGACACCCTTTGACGCTGGGAAGGAGGCCGGATGATGGCAGGTTCTGTATCTACCGAGGCGTGGCTGGATCAGCGGCGCTGGGCGGCGCTGGAGGAGGCGCTGAAGGCGCAAGGCAGTAATGTTAACGGCATCTGCAGGATTATTTGATAACGCTGTACAACGAAACTGTTCCATTAGAACGGTGGGTACAGATTGAAGCTGCTATCACAAAGGAAGAACTGGAGTCAGCACAGGCAGCGGAAGACCAGAAAGTCTATGCGGCCTTTCATATTCGGGAACATGGCCATGACAGTATCTTCTCAACGGGTAACGGCGAGGAATTCTTGGATGTGGCCATACGGCTGCGCCGTTATCTGCAAGGAGACGCCGAGGCGGTGAAGGGCGGTTTCTCCCGCCACTTTTATAAGACACAGCCCATTACGCGGGAGCGGTTTGATGAATTGGCCGCCTTGCGCCTCGAAAATACTGGCAAGTATCAGGTGCGTTTGAGATTGATCTGGATGCCGGCTGGTGTTCCGCGCTGAATCTCGCAGACGGTTGGCAGACCTTCAAAAACAAGGATGTATCTACGGCCGCCTACCACGCCAACCGAACTCGCAACCTCCAGAGAAACGAACAATGGCGCAGACTTGTAGATTATCTGTACGGCCGGAATATTGAATTGCAGACCTTTGGTTCGATTGAAACCAGAGGAATCCGACCTCTGCGGGAGGGCGATCTTACCTTCTCGGAGGAGATCATTCTGTCAGGCCATGGACTGAATTTTCAGTTTGACTTCACCAGCGATGAGGCCCAGCGGGAGGTTCTTGGCCCGGCGGCGGACTGTTTAGAGCCGGGGGGCTGGCTGGATATTCTCTGCAATTACGACGCCGCACGGCAGGAGGTCGACGCCACCCTTTCCTCACGCTATGCCGCCAGGATGGGGCGGAACGGAAATCCTTTCACCTATCCCCTGGGAAAAGAAGAACGGGCTCTTTTGCGAAAACAGATGGAAGCGGACTACCTCGGCAGGACCGGGAAAACGCTGAACGATTACTACGCACAGTTGGATTTGGGGCGAGGCGGATCTCCTCCGGAACTCAAAGGAGGCACCAAAAAGGCTGCCGGTAGGTGCGGTGTCCTTCACCGATGAGATTACAGTATGTGATGAAAAAAGTTGAACTTCTATATCCCCATAAACTTCGATCCTGACGCAGTATTTGGTACCAATGTTGCCTCTGCCCTTAATGATGACTGGCTGAATGTGTACGCCAATTTTGACTGGAAGACCGGGCGGATAGACAGCGCACTGGCCGTGTATCTCGTCTGCTCTGACGGTCATGAGTTTGAGTTTTTCTACCCGCTGACTCCCGCGGAACAGGTCCAGTTGTGGGACCAGATGGACGCCTACTGTACAGAGTGGACAGACCTTGGGGAAACAAGGACCTCCCTGCTGCGGGAGCAGGCGGAAGAAGGGCTGGAGATTCGGCTGTAGGAAACGCCGCTCGGTAAATTTTATCGACTTCCCACAGCTTCTCAAGCCGCTTTTTATTGGCAATGATGAATGGATTTCTCTTCGGAAGTGTGGCATTGTGTTGTTGCATGGGCAGCAAATCGGCGCCTGAAACAAACCAAAAATCCGAAGAAAGGGGTTCAACGAATGAAAGCCGAACAAGTATGTAAACTGCAGGAAAATCTCGCAAAGGAGGCCATTGCATACCTTATGCTCTATGGAACAGCTGTGGATGTAACTCCATATCGAAAGGCTGTGACACAGGTTGGAATGGCATGGGGACTTCAATACCAGACACACAGCGGTGGCTGGACTTGATCCGTCAGGAAGAAATCGCAGTTGCCCAATTGCAGCCAATCCCGAAAAGGTGAATCATGTGATGGAGGAAAAAGACCTGCCGATAAACGCCAGCGGCCTCCAAACCCTGGATAATATCTGGGGCTTGTTCGAGACAGCGGTGGAGCTGAACAGCGCCGATGGCCGCCGTGAAATGTACGCACTGGCCAGGAATTGAGTGAATGCCAGAACCTGACGGACTGGATCATCAAGAGCCAGACAGAGAACGAGGGGCCCAGGTGTCTATGGCCTGCACACAGAACTGAGCAAACCAATAGCCGATGCTCCATGAGAAGCCGTGCGGCAGCACGGCTCTTTTTGTGATGTGGAGCGCATTCCCCCGCCGTTGCCCCCTAGTGCGGCCCTGTGTGCCCTTTTCCGGGGCTGGGTGGCATCCGTACCCCTGCGGCACCTTCCGGCGGTTTGAGAGGGCTTTGTGCGGGCCGTTCCTAAAATGAGCAGTGACCGTCCTGCGTCGATGGCCTCTCGCCTTCGCCTTTAGCGAGGGTGAACCGAGGGGTCGAAAACAGTGCAGGATAAAGAGCGGGGGTCGCAAAGCGTCCCCGCTCGGTCCCTCAATGCACCGCCCCCGCAATGCGGGCCGGGGAACGGTTTTGCGGGGGTCACTTTTCAGGGGATGGGATCACACCGGGGGTCACCACGGCTGGAATGGCCCATCACTTCGGCGTTTATCCGGCATTATAACAGGGATATGGACAGAAAAGGAGGCACAAAAAGCAAAGTATGGGCGGCATTCAGCTTTGAAGTAAAGAAGTCCTCTTAAAGAAAACGAATCCCTGGCCATGCAAAGGTCAGGGATTTTTGATTGGAGGAAAGTATGGCGAGAGAAAAAATCAAGTTCGCTCTGCGTATTGCTCCCGAAACACAGCAACTGGTCAAAGAACTCTGTGAAAGGGATAACTGCCAGAGCCAGAACGAGTTTATTGAAAAGGCAATCCGCTTCTATGCGGGCTATCTCTCCGGCCAGGAGGCCACGGCGTATCTGCCGCCCGCACTGGTGGCGGCCATGCGCGGGACCGTCCAGGACAGTGAGAACCGCATCGCCCGCCTGCTCTTCAAACTGGCGGTGGAGGTCAACATGATGATGAATGTACTGGCGGCGGGCATGGAAATCAGTGACGAGGATCTCAAGACACTCCGCGCCCGGTCCGTCCGTGAAGTGAAGCAGACCAATGGGCGCATCAGCTTCAAGGACGCCATCGACTACCAGCGGGGCGTGGAGTGATGCACAAAGGTGGTGACAGTCTGTGCCGCGCCTGATTTTCAAGTGCCCCTACATCAAGGGCGGTACCTCCTCCGCCACCGCTCATCTTGAAAACTATGTGAAATATATGGCCACACGGAATGGTGTGGAGCGCATCGATCCGGGACGCAGTGAGTGGCCGGCCACCTCAAAGCAGAAAAAGATGGTGGAACAGATCCTGCGGGACTTCCCGCTCAGCCGTGGGATGTTTGAATACGAGGACTATGCGGCCGAGCCGACACGCGCCAACGCATCGGAGTTCATCACTCGCGCTCTGGAGGACAACTATAACCAGATCGCCAAGAAGGATAACTATCTAAGTACATCGCCACCCGCCCCCGCGCCCAGCGCGTCGGCTCCCACGGATTGTTTACCGGTGAAGAAGATCAGCTCGTACTGACGCAGGTGGCGGAAGCAGTTGCGGCGCACCCCGGCAATGTGTGGCTGCCCATCATCTCTCTGCGACGGGAAGATGCCGCCCGTCTCGGCTATGATAAGGCGGAGGAATGGAAAGCCCTGCTCACCGAATATGCGATGGAAATGGCGGCTGCAATGAAAATCCCCTGGGAAGATTTCGATGGTACGCCGCTTTCCATGATGCGGCCCACCATCCCCATGTCCACATGGTCTGCTACAGCGCCGATCCGCCGAAGGGCTTCCTCACTACACAGGGCATCACACAAATCAAGTCGGGACTGGCAAAAGAGATTTTCCGGCAGGAGCTCACAGAGCTCTACCAGCAGCAGACCCAGAGCCGGGACACGCTGAATGAGGATGCCCGCTCTGTGCTGGAGCAGCTAATTGAACAGATGTGGAGCGGCGCCGTGGTCAACCACCGCATGGAGGAGCTCATGGAGCATCTGGCAGAACGCCTGCGGCATACCGGAGGCAGAAAGCAATACGGCTACCTCAAGGCCCCGCTGAAGGCTGTAGTGGATGAGATTGTGGACGAGCTGACCAAGGACCCCCGTATTGCCGCAGCCTACGCCCTGTGGTATGAACTGCGGGAAGATGTGCTCCGCACCTACAAGGATGACCTGCCCCAGCGCCTGCCCCTTTCTCAGCAGAAGGAATTCAAGCGGATCAAAAACATCGTCATTGAGGAAGCAGTAAAACTGGGGGCGCGCCAGCAAATATTCCATCCGGATGATCAGCAAGACCGTGTCCCTGTGAAGGACCAGGAAGAAGCACCGCTGCCGGAGGCACCCCAGCCTGATATCGACTGGAATGATTCCGTGGAATCCCCACCAGAGGGTATCCCGAACAAAACAGTGTCCGCACCTGCTAAAGCGCAGATGAACTGGAGCGATGAGTACCGTCTGGCCCGCCGCTGTTTGTTTGGCGGCAAGGATCAGCCCCAGGATTTTGCGCAGGCGTTTACACTCTTCCAACGGGAGGCGCAGAAAAGGCAACGCACTGGCCATGCACGATCTGGGCCGGATGCTTGCGGACGGGCTGGGACGGGAAATCGATATGCAATCCGCCCATGTGTGGTATAGCAGGGCGCTGGCCACTTTCTATGCTGTGGAGAGACAGAAGGAAAACCGCTATGCGGAGTACCGGATTGGCAAGCTCTATGCCGCGGGCCTCGGCTGTGAGCAGGACTATGGTGAAGCCGCCCAGTGGTTCCGGCTCTCTGCAGACAAAGGGTACAAGTATGCGCAATATTCCCTTGCCGGCCTGTTTCGCCGTGGACAGGGTGTGGAACAGGACGATGTGCGGGCGCTGGAGTTATACACAGCCTCCGCACAGCAGGACTTCCCCTATGCCGCCTACGAGTTAGGAAAGATGTATCGGGACGGCATTGGCTGTGAGAAGGACGCCGAAGCGTCGGAACAGTGGTACCGGCAAGCCTTCGCCGGATTTCTCGAATTGGAACAGCAGAGCCATGACGATAAATTGCAGTACCGCATCGGATGGATGCTCCTCCATGGTGTAGGGACTGGTAAAGATGAGGCGGCAGCCAGGGAGTGGTTTGAACAGGCGTCCAAACTGGACAATCCCCACGCGCAGTACCAACTGGCCCGGATGATTTTCAATGATCCATCCTCTACACCGGAGCAGACAGCCCAGGCGTTGGAGTGGCTGACAAAGGCGGCGGAAGCTGGCCAGGACTGCGCTCAATACGCGCTCGGCAAAATCTATCGGGATGGTCAGGGCGTGGAAAAAGACATTCAAAAGGCGGTGGCTCTGTTCACACTTGCGGCAACGAAGGAAAACAGCTTCGCCGCCTTTGCTCTTGGCAAGCTGTATCTTGCCGGTGACGCAGCCCTGCCCAGAGACCCGGCGGCCGCTGAAATGGCTCACATACGCTGCGGAACTTGGGAACCAGTTTGCCCAGTACCGCCTGGGAAAACTACTGCTGAAGGGAGACGACGGTATCCCAAAGGATGTAATAGCCGCCATCCGCTGGCTTACTGCCGCGGCCAAACAGGAGAACGGGTATGCGGAATACGCCCTGGCTCTGGTCTATCTCACAGGAGAAGATGCACCCAAAGACAGCGTAAAAGCACTAAGTCTGCTGAAGCGGTCAGCAGGCCGGGGTAATCAGTTTGCGCAGTACCGGCTGGGCAAGCTGCTGCTCCAAGGGGAAGATGTGCCGAAGGATATAGAAACCGCCGTTCACTGGCTCACCGCAGCGGCGGATCAGGGAAATCAATATGCCCAGTATGCCCTCGGCAAACTCTATCTGCTTGGGAAAGAGGTCCAAAAGATAGGGCCAGCGCAATCAAGTGGTTCCAGTTGGCGACGGACCAGGGGAATGAGTACGCTCAATACTTTCTGAAACACATGGATGATCGGCTGGGCCAGCCTCCTGTGGCGGCCGTCATTTCGCTGTTCCATCATCTGGCCAACATCTTCCAGGAACAAAACCAACCGCCGCCCTCCGGTGGTATCCGGGTGGCGGTGGACCGGAAGCTCCTGCGGAAAATCAAGGCGAAGAAGATCGCTCAGGGGCATAAAGCCGATGACCATGAGCCAGAAATGCAGCTATAAGGGAGGTAATCTTTTGAAACAGAAAGTGCAGTTTAAACAGCAGATTTTATTGGCGCAGCCAAAAAGGCATTCAAGGGCTGAAAAGGCAAAAGCCAATCCCGTGCAGACCTGTTCTGTTCCACCGGAAACTCAAGGGAAGGAATCAGTGAGAGGCATATGAGGTATGAACCTGCGGACTCCCTTTAATAGCCTCTGGAGCTTCAACAAGAAGTTCTGAAATCTTTTTCTCTTTTTCAGTTACCCTTTCAGGCACCTTTCCAGTCACACTACCGCTGTGGTCTATGGGCGTCGGGATCAAGTCCAAGAGCTCCGAAAGATGCCAACCAACCGAATGAATTAACACAGATTTGAGAGGCCGCATACTGCGGTCTCTTTTTTGATAAGGAGGGATGTAGCGTGCCATATATCCACTTCACAGAGGACCAAAAACTCCGTGCCAACTCCGTTGACCTGGTGGAGTTCCTGCGCCGGCAGGGAGAGAAACTCATCTCCTCCGGCCAGGACAAACGCCTCACCTCAGATCACAGTATTACTGTGCATGGGAATGAGTGGTATGATCATGCTGCAGAGAGGGGTGGCCATGCAATCTCCTTTGTCCAAAATTTCTACGGCCTGACTTACCCTGAAGCAGTGACCCGTCTGCTCAACGGTGAACAGGGGGAAGTGTATGTACCGGCGGAGAAAAAAGAAAAAGGGCCGCCAAAGGAATTTGCCCTGCCTCCCGCAAACCAGGCCATGCGGCGGGTATATGCTTATCTGCTCCAGCAGAGGCACATCAGCCGGGAGGTACTAAGCGCTTTCGCACAGAAGGGACTGATCTATGAGAGCCGGGAATTGTCCATAGATCAGACAAAGGTGTATCACAACGCCGTGTTCGTCGGATTCGATGAACGCGGCGTTGCCCGTCATGCCCACAAGCGGGGGCTCTATACCCAAGGCAAAAGCTACCGGGGCAACATAGAGGGCAGTGATCCCCAGTGCAGTTTCCACTGGACCGGGACCAGCGACCGCCTCTATGTGTTTGAGGCGCCCATTGACCTGCTTGCCTTTCTCACCCTGTACCCGGACAGCTGGCGGCAGCACAGCTATGCGGCCCTCTGCGGCACAGCGGAACACGCCATGCTGTGGATGCTGGAGAAAAATCCAAATCTGCGGAAAGCCATCCTTTGCCTGGATCACGATGCCGCCGGAATCGAGGCCGCCGGCCGGCTCTCGGATATTCTGCGGGAACATGGCTATTCTCAAATTGCCCCACTGCGATCCGAATATAAAGACTGGGATGAGGACTTAAAAGCACGACATGGACTGGAGGCCCAACCCGCCGAGGAGCACCCGCAGTTTATAGCGGCGGGCCCCGTTTGCCGGCGGATCGGAGCCAGGTGCAAGGAAGTTCAGCCGGACCGGGCGGTTTATCAGATCCCCGGTCTGCTCCGCCAGTACCGGAATGACCTTCACTGGGGAAGGTTTGACCAGGCAATGGATCACATGGAAACTATGGCGGCGCTGGCCCTCTCGGTGGTGCTGCGGGAGTGCAAACAGATGGGTACCGCACTGACCATTGAGCAGGGAGTCCGGTTTTTAGAAAGCCACATCCTGCCCCATCAGAACCGGAGTATCCTCAAGAACCGAGCGGATGAGATCGCCATGCAATTCCAAAGCGTATTGGCCAAGAACAATTGCCAGGGTATCCGTACCCAGGCAGAAAAAAAGGAGGCGGCCAGCGCATGGCTGGAACTGGCCATCTCCTGCGCTAAGGTGCCAATCAAGTATGAGGCCGACGAGATCAAACGGCGGCAGAAAGAGGAAAAGACCCAGAGGGAAGCTGAGCCAGTGATGGCCTAAGCCTGAAGCAGCAAAGCGGAGGAATGGCTCAGTCCCACTCCTCCGCTTCTTCCTGGCTGCTTGTTTGTCTGCTGAGATATTCTGCCCGCTCCTGCTTATTGGCTGGCCGGGTTGCCTGCTTTCCACAGTCCGGGCATTGCTCCGGCAGTTCCGGCGCCTCAAACAGATAGTAGCAATGGTCACATGCGCAAATCAAAGCAATCACCTCATACCAATTTATTATAGCAGACAAAGCGAAAACTGAACATCCCCCTTCTGATATTAAGGCGCTGATATCAGAAGGAGGACAATGTGCCAACACAAGTTATAACACTCATCGTGGTAGGCGCCATCATGTTTCTCGTGATCGGCGGCCTCGCGTTTCTCTCCCACTACTATACCCTCGATGGAATCAAGTCCAAAACTGTGGGCGACGGCCAGCATGGTACCGCACGGTGGGCCACCAAACAGGAGATCCTCCAGACCTACGCCCACATCCCCTTTGAACCGGAGCTCTGGCGCAAGGGAGAGCATCTGCCGGAAAAGCAGGGGCTCATCCTCGGATGTGAAGGCCCCAAAGACCATGTCACAGCTCTGGTGGATACCGATGACATCCACGCCATGGTCACCGCCGCCAGCGGCGCCGGGAAGACCGCATTCTTTTTGTACCCCAATATCGAATATGCCCTCGCCAGCGGGATGTCCTTCCTCTGTACGGATACCAAGGGCGATCTGTTCCGCAACTATGCCGGCATCGCCAAGGACTGCTACGGATACCAGATCGCTGTGTTGGATCTGCGCAACCCCACCCGGTCGGACGGCAACAACCTGCTGCACCTGATCAACAAGTACATGGATATCTATAAAGCCGACCCCAAAAACCTGGCGGCAAAGGCCAAGGCAGAGAAATACTCCAAGATCCTCGCCAAGACCCTCATCAACACCAGCGGCGGCGACAGCGCCCAGTATGGGCAAAATGCCTTTTTCTACGATTCCGCTGAGGGCCTGCTGACTGCCATGTTCCTGCTGGTGGCCGAGTACTTGCCCACTGAAGACGCAGACGGCAATCCCATCGAAAAGCGCCATATCGTGTCGGTATTCAAGCTGGTACAGGAACTGCTGGCCCCAGCCGGGTGAAGGGGAAAGAATCAGTTCCAGCTCCTGCTGGAGAAGCTTCCGCCTAATCACAAGGCCCGGTGGTTTGCAGGGTCTGCCCTCAACACGGCGGAGCAGGCCATGGCTTCGGTAATCTCCACGGTGCTGTCCCGTCTCAACGCCTTCCTCGACTCGGAGATGGAGCAGATCCTCTGCTTTGACACCGCCATTGACGCGGAGAAGTTTTGCAATGAGAAATCCGCCATCTTTATCGTACTGCCCGAGGAGGACCAGACCAAGTATTTTATGGTCAGCCTGATCCTCCAAAACCTGTATCGGGAGATCCTCACCGTGGCCGACGAAAACGGCGGCCGGCTCAAGAACCGGGTAGTCTTCTTCGCAGATGAGCTGGGCACCTGCCCGCCCATCCAGTCGCTGGAGCTAATGTTCTCCGCCTCCCGGTCCAGAGGACTCATGCTGGTGCCCATTGTACAAAGCATCACGGGACAGCTGCAGAAGAACTACGGGAAAGAAGGCTCTGAAATCATCGTGGACAACTGCCAGGTCAACCTATATGGCGGCTTCGCCCCGGCCAGCCAGACGGCGGTGGAGCTCTCCAAGTCTCTCGGCAGCCGGACAGTGATGAGCGGCAGCATCTCCCGCGGAAAAAACGATCCCAGCCAGTCTCTCCAGATGATGGAGCGGCCCCTCATGACGCCGGACGAGCTCAAGTCCATGCCCAAGGGCAGTTTTATTGTGGCCAAGACCGGCGTCCACCCCATGAAGGTCAAGCTGCGGCTGTTCCTCGACTGGGGCATTCGCTTTGGAAAGCCCTATGAGGTGCCGGAGAAGGCACAGCGATCCGTGGCTTATGCCGACAAACAGGAGTTGGAGGAAGCAATCATCCGCCGCCACTATGGGACGATTGTAATGGATAGTGAGCAGCCGCAGGGCCAGGCGGCACATCCGCTGGCGGTATGGCTCAGGGAATTCAGGCCGCACCGGATTCCCGCAAAACGGCCTTTCGGCCTTGACGGAGGGAAACAGAATGAACAGCTTTAGAAATATCTACAATTCCAATCTAAGCCACAGAGCCAAGAGCGTCTATATGTACCTCAAGGACCGGGCAGACAGCGAGGGCCGCTGTTGGCCGGCTATCAGAACCATTGCTCTGGAGTTGGGGCTTTCCCGCTCTACGGTCAAGCGGGCACTGGATGATCTCTGCAGGGCTGGTCTGCTGCAAAAGGACCCACGCTGGCGGGAAAACGGGAGTCTTACTTCCAATCTGTATCATGTGGTATGACGGAGGTGTCCAATGCTGGTTGAGATCGATCTACTGGATTATTTGGCTTATCAAATGGGATTATCTGGCCTTAAAGGTTATACCGCCTTGCGTTGTGTCCGGCTTTTGAAATTTAATCGTCTTTCTGTGCAGCTGTAATGCTGACAGCAAAACCGTTGACCTCCACGCCATCTTCAGTAGGGATTAGGAGGTACTTGCGCCCGTTGATAATTTGAGTTTCCACCAGGTAACTATACTCTGGATCAGCAGAAATGGTGATCTCAGGTGTCTTGATCTCAAAGCGGCTGCTGTCGATCAGGTTTGCCGGATTCAGGACAACCCCCGAACCAAACTGCTCGCCGCAGTTTTCCTGGAATGCTGCCACCTGTTCATCCGCAATCCCGCAGCTTTGAAGGATTTGCCCTATTTCTGAGGCACTCATCTCCAGAGGTTCCGAACTCCTGCTCTCCCTGTGCTCCTTGATTTTCTCACGCAGCTGTTCATGAACAGTCTGCATCACTTCCAGACTGCAGTCAAACGCATCGCTCAGAGCTGACTGGAATGCTTCCTTCTGCTCAACGGCAGACATCGGCGCTTCCACATGGAAGATCGCGTCAATGAACTCCTGGTGAATTTCATTGGCCTTCCTGCTGTAAAAGAGAGCGTTATAGATATTTGCTGCCCGGTCATCAAATGCCGGGAACAGAAAGCCAAGTTCCGGAGAAGCGACGGTTTGCCCAGCAGCGCAGTGGAATTCATTGTCACCGGGAAAATATCCCAACTCTACCTTGCCCTCCTTGATGGGGCACACAACACAGACGATGTAGGTGAACACCTCATCCGAGGCATCCGCTTGCAGGGAATCATCCTTGCCCCGATGGGGGAACATCGTAGCTGTCACAGGTCAGGAGCAACAGGTAACTGCTGTCCCCCATGTCCAGACTATTGATTACCTTGCGGTAAAAGGTCTGGCGGGCCTCGTTGTCCTTAAGCTGGGAATCCCGCAGTGTGGTGAGCAGGCGGTGTTCCTCACTGTCCACTACCTGCTGAGTGGAGAATACGATATCAATGAGGTTTTTCCCCAGGGAACCGGACAGTCCCTTCTTCAAAAGGCTCAAATACTTCTCGGACTCCTCCTGCGGCATCATGCCCAGGGATTCGTCCAGATCGGAAACGATCTCTTTACTGCTGTTGACATAGCATCCATAAACACGGCTGATGGCGCTTTTTCCGGGCGAAAACGGCGCCGCAGCTCATTGATTTCTTTTTGGTTCATTTTTTCCTACCTCGCTTTGTAATCGGAACGGTTGATAACAGACGATGAAATCCATTTTAGTGGAAAGAGCTTGAAATTTCAATAGCCGGAAGTTCTTTCCCCCAAGAGCGCAAAAAAGAAACCGCCCATGTCAGAAACTATCAGGAACTGACTGAGCGGCATATTTTTCATGTCAAACGCCAGTAGGAGCGGTTATTTTCTGATCCAGTCCAGAAAAACAGCTACTTTCTCCAAGTCTTCATCCGGCAGGGCAAGCAGTTTCCTGCCTATGATCCCACGCAGGGAATCCGGATCGTCCATGGGGGCAAAGAAAAGAGTTGGCGTCAAATCAAAGTATTCCATGATGTTGAACAGCTCCCGGAGAGAGGGCATAGAAATTCCATTGGTGATGCTTCTGATGTAGGAGCCGCTCTTTCCAAGCTCCAGGCTCATCCGATGCTCAGAAACGCCCTTCTGTTCCCGCAGCTCTGTGATGCGGTTCCGCACAAACGCTTCATAGCGGCGGTTATCGTCCATGATCCTCTCCCTCCAATCTCTACTTATTATTTTAATATAAGGGAGCGTCGCGGGTTCGCACTTAAATCATCAACTTTCGCTTCACACAACGAATAATTAGTGATATAATTATTAAAATGGGCGTTGGCTTTATAGTTCTATTATGAATCACAATCAATAAAATATGACTGCGACTGTGTATGAGGGCTGTCAGATGGGAAGCTGCTTCTTTATAGGGCATAGGGAGACACCAGATCGGGTGTACCCAACCCTGCTTGAAACCATAGAGCGCCATATCACGGAATATGGCGTATCTGAATTTGTGGTGGGGCGGTATGGCAACTTCGACCGTCTGGTGATCTGGGCACTGTCGCAGGCCAAGCGAGCGCACCCGGATATTACGCTGATGCTGATGACCCCATATTACCCAGTCAACAGAAAGGTGGATCTGCCAGAGGCGTTCGACGCTCTGTTCTATCCGCCGGATCTGGAAACGGTCCCCAAACGGCTTGCCATCGTCCGCGCAAACCGATATATGGTGGAGCGCAGCGATTTTCTCATCGCCTATGTGCGGCATCCGGCCAGCAATGCCAGAGAACTGCTGGAGTATGCCGGGACAGGAAAGAGAAAGGGAAAAATCCACATCACAAATTTGGCTGAGGAGCAAATCTCTCTTCCAAAGAAAACAGATGATGTGATATAATAAAATAGTAAAGTATACCCATTTAGAAATTTGTAACCCGAGGTCTTGCTATGGAAGAAAAACTGGGACAGTCCACGGCTGTTCTGTTCAAATATGAAAAATTGATTTTGGCTGAAGAAGAAACCACATCCGCTGGTGGATGTGGCGTCTCCCTTGCGGCCTTTTCATGCCCTGCGTCAGCCTGTCCAAGTGACAGGGTGTCGCGGGGATTTTTTATTGTCTAAACAGAGGTGATCAAGCATGAGCTTACCAAAGCGCGATGGTGTAAATGACCGTTATTATCTGATACATAAACCGGACACTTCACCAGAAGTACTGGCGGAGGCGGATCTCTGCATTCAGGATGTGCTGAACGGCACCGCCCGTGAAAATCACTCCGCCTACCCGACCGTGGTGCGAAATCACAACGGGACACCGTTTCTCCCTGATCAGCTGCTGGAGCGGTATCTGACCGAGCTGCCGTTGAAAGGATTTCCCTGTGAGGATGCTGTCTCTCTCTGCGACGCCATGCGGCGGCTGGTGGGCTGGCAGGAGATCCGCTATACATTGGAGAAGTATATAGAAAAGCAGGTGCAGGAGCGGTACTTCCTTGTGGGAGAGCGGGATGATGGCTTTACCGTCTTTCCGCCCTGCACGGTACTGCCGGAATTGCGCCCGAGGATGCGGATGAAGACCTGCTGCGCTTTGCCTGCTATGTGGCGATCTGCCATACGGTGTATGGACAGAGCTTTGAGTATCTTAAAACCGAACACATCCTCGGCCTGGTTTCCCAGATTCGTCCTGACATGGTAAAGGAACTGAAAGCCAGCTGGCAGCGGCAAATTGCCAAAGGACATCCAGCGGCGTAAGACGGAGCATTTGACCGCCTCGGCCAACGACGCTTTCGCCACCATCCGCATTACCGCCAGGGACTGCGGCGAGGGGGCCTGTGAGGAGGCTCTCAGCTATCTGATTGAGATTTTGGAGCAGCCGGAGTTCCCCCGCAGCTACTCCATCGAGTTTCGCGGACCAGAGAAGATCTACCTGCCCATCCCCGGCCTGCCCAAGAAGGGCGTCCATCAGCTCTTTGCCTGTGCGGTGCGGTATCCCCGTCTCCATGTCCGGATGGAGAATTATGCCCGGCTGGCCATGCAGGAGGACGAGTGGTACAACAACCTCTCTGATGAGTCCTGCGCCATGCCCGGCACCTTTGCCGTGTTCGCCCTGGGACTGGAAGGGCCGAAGTGGTGGCGGCTGGTGTGCGATTACCTGGATCGCTGCGACGACGAGCACTCCTCTTTGCAAGAAAAGTTTATTCACACCTTTTTTAAGAAGTACGGGTTTACTGCTCAGTCCCTGCCGGTTCTGGTCCACGGCGTCCAGTCCATGCAGAATCTGAAGCCCGCAAAGGAGTTCCGCACCCTGATCGCCAATGAGGAGAGCCTGGATGCCCTGCTGGAGATCAAAGGGCATTTGGAATATTACCTGCCGGAAGAATCCGGCAGGGACAAAAGGGCGCTGGCCTACCTGTGGCGGGATGTGCTCTGGGCCATCTGGGGGCCAGCCTCCGAAAACGGCGGCAGCAAAGTCATCAAGACGGCGCCCAAGGAACTGAAAGAGAAATACCAGCAAGTATTTGCGTAAGGAGAACGCCATGAAAAAGAGAACGGTCAAGGACTTTATTGCCCTGTACGCCCCGGAAGATGAGGAAAAACTGGTACTGATCCAGGACGGTGTCAGCGCAGACAAAACCTTTCTGGATACCTACTGGGCGGCGCATACCCACGCCCTTGCCATGGCGGATGTAAAGACCGGACAGGTGATCTCCGGCCGATGCTACCTGAGCTGGCCGCTGACGGACAAGGAACGGGAGGCCGGCGACTATTCCAAGCGGTTTACCAAGGGCCAGATCTACCGGATCAAAGCCCGCGGCTGGAAAGGTGATGCCCTCTACGAACCTCAGTGGTATGTCACCGAGGTGCTGGAGGAGGGTGTCCCCTGTCCAGCATTGGAGGAGATCTGGACGGAATACACAAAGCCTGTCCTTCTGAAGGACGAAGTGCTGGGGACCCTCACGCTGGATCGGGAGATGAGCACATTCGATGGGACCTGCAAGTGGATGGGAAAAGAAGTGCGGATCTCGTTGGATGTGGAGATTGAAAAGAAAGCGTCCTGGACCCGTGTCACTAATGTGATGAAGAAGCTGGTGGCAGAGCAGGAAGCGTGGGACAAGTCCCTGCGAGCGATGGCTGCCCAAAAGCTCACTGCTCAGGCCAACGAGTGGCTGGCGGACAATGACCAGACCGACCGTGACCCGGAGAAAGACCCCATCACCAAGGATGAGTTTGCCCGGCGCATCCTGCTCACCGAGTTTACAGTATCTCCCGGCGGCCGTTTTACCGCCTGGTATGAGGACGACGATATGTTTTGGGGCCATGTGATCACTGTGGATGGAACACTGAAAAAAGGCCCCGTTGACGCTGAGATACAGGGCTGACAACAACCGTTTACAGGAGGAGGCATCCATTATGTGCGAGCACTGCCGAACCATTCAAACATGGAGAAAATTTGATGCCCCCAAGGACTACCTGGCCTGTATTGCCTATATCCAGCAGTTGGTAGGACAAGGCGAATTTGAACTGATTGCAGAGGAATCCACCTGTCCGCTGGAGAAGGTAAAGACTGAGGATGGATGGGCAGACGAAATTATGGCTCACATGATTAGGTGCAAGCACTGCGGTCAGATATTCACCTGCGTAGTCAACACCTGGCGAGGCAGCGGACACTTCAAAAAAGGCAAAGGATGAAACGGAAAAGGCGGTGAAACGATGAATCAGGCAGAAAGAGCAGAGCTGCTGGAGCAGATTGAGAAGTGGAATGATGCGGACGAGTTTGCCCGATGCATTGAGGCTATCGAAGCCATCCCAGAACGGGAGTGGGATTATCTGCTGACGCTCAAATTGGGCCGAGCCTACAGCAATCTGGCGGTGCTGAGTGACCGCGGTGCTCTTGGCGAGAACGCTGAAGTGGATGGAGATCTTCTCCGGCACGCCATTGATCTACTGGAGTCCGTTCGCACCCAGGGTGAGAACGATCCCTACTGGAATGCTCGGATGGGCTACTCCTGCCTGATGGCATATGGTTCAACAACCACCGCTTATGAATACGCAAAACGATGGCTGGCTTTGGCCCCGGATGACATAGACGCCCAAAAGCTGGTGCGAGACTGCGAGGAGTATCTGGAGGAGGGAAATTCCTTGGAACTGGATTGGAATGAGCGGGAGAAGATCATCCGACGGGAGACCATTCCCCCTGCCGACAATGACATCCTCGGCCATGTGAAAGTACATATCGACCAGTATTTCGGTGTCTATACCCAGCTCCTCACAGACAACAGCGACCCAGATTACCCGTTGGAGATCGCCGTCATCCCGCCCCGGCTGGATCATGACTACTACACCCTGGTCACTGTGGGCCTGAGCCGGCATCGGATGGGTTTCCCGGAGGAGCGTCGGGAGGAAAAACTGGAACGGGCGGAGCTGCTCATCAACCTGCCCCGAGACTGGAAGCTGACAAAGGCGGACTGCCGGGAGGAGCGGTGGAGCTGGCCCATCCGGATGATGCTGGCCACCGCCCACTTCGCCATGGAGGACCCGGAGGTAGGGCTGGAATCCAGGACTACACTGGATGAGGGTGAGGATGGCATCCCATTCGCGGAGAACACGGAGCTGCGGGGTGAGATCCTGCTCTGCCCGGTGTGTTTGGGACGGACTCCTTTTTCTGTCGCCTGCCGGACGGGGACGAAGTCAACTTCTATCAGGTGATTCCCCTCTATCGGGAGGAGATCCAATACAAGTTGGAGCACGGCTCGGACGCCCTGCTGGACCTCTGCCCGGACGAGAGCTTGGAGGTCATCAATCCGCACCGGCTCAATGTGGTCACAGACGGGGAGAAAATCAGCTACGACCCGGCGGAGATGGACAACGCCGCAGAGCAGATCAAGAAAATCCGGGCGCTTCACCTGCCAGTAGATGAATTGGATGCCTACAATCGGATGGCCTTCTTCCTGGGGTGGGCTATGAAACGAGGCCAAATGAGTAACCCATTCCTCTCCCGGCATCGGGAGGTGGTGAAGGCGGTTCGGGCCGGAAAGGGGCCTGATCTACGGGTGTTCATCCTGGATAATCTGGATGGGAAATTGTCTACTCAGTTCTTTGACCGGAGAGGCTCTGGCTTTGCCCAGTGGTACGCCCAGGACAACCGTTTTAACCCCTATGTCTACCTCCGGGACTGCCGGAATATCGTCTTGGCCAGGCTCAAAGACCGTGTCTGGAACAGTATTGCGGAAAAAGAAGCGGCCTACCTACTTCTACCATATACCGAAGAAATCCGTCAGAGTGTGGAGCAGCTGTTGGATGAGCGGTATCAACAGTATCTGGAAGCGGAATTTGCAGATGACCCCGAGGAGCGGGTGGCGCGGGCAGCGGAAGGGAAACCGGCTGTCATTCCCGACTGGGACGGCCCTCTGTTTTGCTACGCTTCCGACCGCGTCGCCCAGGATGGGTGCAAGGTGCAGATTATGGACCGGCTGTTCCCCGAGCGCGAGGATATGGGTTGGGAGAGCGGTTGGGCCTTCTACTCCGGGGATGAGGGCGATGTGTACGGCGAAGGTGATGAATACTACGAGTCGCACTGCGGCTTCTATGATATCCGGGACATCTGCCGCATCGACCCGGATATTGTCCGATTTCTGAATCTACCTTACGGAACCATGCAGATGCGCAGTGAAGATGGAGCATGGTATGAGGTGATACGCGACGACGAAGGCGAGGAGGAAACTTAAATGAACAGCGAGCAGATCACAGCTTTTTTACAGGCACACTGGGAGTGGGTGACTTTGATCATGGGCATTGTGTCCGTGGCTGGCTCAATTCTGAATTGGAACTGGATGTGCGACCCTACCGGCAAGCCGGATTCCCACCGCTATGGACGCGGCTCCCGCCGGGTACAGTTCTTTCTGCTGGGAATCGTGCTGATTGTGATCAGTATCATGTCCTGGGTGCTGTTGTAAGGAGGACCAAACGATGAGTGAAAAATATCCTACCTGGCTCACCGGCCATGTGAAGGAGTGGGCGCAGAAACGTCTGCCCACCGTGACATTGTGTTCTACCACCGGCAGTGAACTGCTGGAGGTTTGGTACTACGGTGACCTGTTGACCTTAAACGAAGAACCGAGGACGAAAAAAGAAGACTTCGAACCGGATGAGGCGGATACTGTGGAACTGATCAACGGCGAGCGTATGCCTTGGGGAACAGGTCAAGCGGGACGGCATCGACTATATCGCCC
>VOFC01005068.1_pt1 | contig 28088 bp, 35 predicted proteins | sample 5384161 | NCBI WGS metagenome assembly VOFC01 (sample SAMN12384722, study PRJNA508395) | human gut metagenome | isolation source: healthy gut B | host: Homo sapiens | reverse complement strand
AGAGTGGAGACATGGTTTATTAGTATGGAAGATATATCCACAAAGATCTGAAACAATTGTTACAGATCCGTTACGGGGTATTGCGCCCCTTATGAAGATTTGCGCAGCGTGAAGATGAACTCCAGCCCGCCGCCGTCGCGGTTGCGCACCGAGATCGTGCCGCCGTGGAAGGCTACGGCGTTGCGGGACGATGGCCAGTCCGAGGCCCGTTCCGCCGAGTTTGCGCGAGCGTCCCTTGTCGACGCGGTAGAAGCGCTCGAACAGGTGGGGCAGGTGCTCCTTGTCCACGCCGATGCCGTTGTCGGCCAGCAGGATCTTGCAGTACTGCGGGTGTCCTCCAGCAGCCGGATGTAGAGGTCGCGGCCTCCGGAGTAGGCCGAGGCAGCGTTGTCCGCGAGGTTGCGGAAGATCGACGAGAGTGCCGAGGCGCTGCCGAAGACCTCGACGCGATTCAGGAAGTCGACGTGTACGCGCAGCCGCTGCTCTTCCGGACGCAGGGCCATGTCGGCGACCTCCTCCTCGATCAGGTCGTTGAGAACGACCGTCTCCTTGCGGAAGAGCTGGCTCGCCTCGTCCATGCGGGTGATGGTCGAGACGTCGGCTGCCAGGGCGCCGCAGCCGTTCGACCTGCTGCAGGCTCTTTTCGAGGAAGGCCGTGCGCTGCTCCTTGCCGAGCTGGGGATTGGCCAGCATCGTCTCCAGATAGCCCTGCACGGCGGCCACGGGGGTCTTCAGTTCGTGGTTGATGTTGTTGGTGAGCTGTTTCTTTGATGCGGATCTTCTCCTGCTCCTCGTGCAGCGCGAGGGCATGCTCGCGGTCGCGCTCGGCGGCCGTATGCTGCAGGTCGGCATAGAGCTGTACGATGTGGCGGGAGATGTCGCCCAGCTCGTCGTCGGGAAAGCTGTCCGTCTGGTCGATCTGTTCGCCCCGCTCGGCACGGCGGGCGAAGTCGTTCAGCCGTGTGATGTTCTGTCGAGGCGCCGCGTGGCGAAGTATCCGCGATGCTCATCAGCAGCGTCATGCCCAGCATGAACCACAGGTAGGCGGGATCCGCCGCGAGCATCTCCGAAAGGGTACGGGTAGGGGTACGGCCGAGCGGATGATCCGCTGCCCGTCGGTCATGGCCGAGTAGAAGTAGTTGCGGTGCGTGCTCTCCGAATGGCGGCGGATGGTGTATCCCGTGCCGTTGCGGAGTGCCGTCGAACCTCCGACGGTCGAGGTGGTTCGTGCCGGGAAGCGTGTCGAGGGAGTTGTCGAACAGGACGTTGCCGTCACGGTCGATGAGCGTTACGCGCAGCTCCTCGAAGGGCCCCTTCCAGCGCGACGAAAAGACCCGGGGGTCGACGCCGTTGTCCAGGGCGTCGAGCATCCGGAGGTTGATCAGCTGCAGATGGGCGTCCAGCTGCTCGGCCTTGAAGTGCCGCTCGCGGCCGTACTGGAAGAGGACGAAACTGGCGACCAGCGTCCAGAGAGAAAGACCAGCAGCAGCAGAAACAGCTGCCTGTGGTAGGAGAGTCTAACCCTTGAAGCCATAGCCGTAACCCTGACGCGTTACGATATACTCGCCGTAGAATCCGACCTTGCGGCGCAGGCGGGTGATGTTGACGTCGATCGTGCGGTCGAGGACGATCACCTCGTCGCTCCAGATGCGGTGGAGAATCTCCTCGCGGGAGAAGATCACGCCGCGGTGGGAGAGCAGCAGGGCGAGGATTTCGAACTCCTTCTTGGTGAGGGGAACCTCCTTGCCGTCGATCGTGCAGACCTTGCGGCGCAGATCCATCTCCGGGCGTTCGAATCCCATGTGCTTCGGCGGCGGGTTGCGCCGCGGCGGTGCGCCGCAGCACGCTGCGTACGCGGGCCAGCACCTCGCGCAGCGAGAAAGGCTTCGAGATGTAGTCGTCAGCGCCGAGGTTGAGGCCCTCCACGGTGTCGTCCTCCGTGTCGCGGGCCGTGCAGAAGATCACCGGGATGTTGGCCGTATCGGGATTCGACTTGAGCATCTGGGCCATCTTGAAGCCGCTGATCTCACCCATCATCACGTCGAGCAGGATGAGTGAATAGCGTTCGGGGTGCATTCCGAGGGCCTGTTCGGCGCTGTAAGCGACGTCGGCTTCGTAGCCTTCGACTTCGAGGTTGAATTGCAGGATTTCGCACAGCGACTCTTCATCGTCGACCACCAGGATTTTGTGTTTTGCCATAACTGCCGGATTTACGGAATATTCACGCACCAAAAGTACGCAACATTCGCTCATGTTTACATCCTTCCGCGAGCCGATATTTAACGGAAATGTAACGCTGTTCAGTCGCCCAGGATACGCATCTGCTGCCGGACGGACTCCTCGTGGATGGCCTGCATCACCGTGCGCATGAATTCGCGGTCCATGCCCAGCTCGACGGCCTGTGCGGCCCGGCGGGCGAGCAGCTCCTCGTAGCGCTGGCTCTGAAGAATGGGCATGTTGTGCTCCTTTTTGTACTGTCCGATGTCGCGCGAGACGCGCATGCGGCGCACCAGCAGCTCCAGCAGCTGGTCGTCGAGGCGGTCGATCTGCGAACGCAGTTCGGTGAGGCTCTCGGTGGTGATCGACTCGTCGCGGATCACCAGGTTGCGGATGATGTACCCCAGCGCTTCGGGGGTAACCTGCTGCGCCTTGTCGCTCCAGGCGCAGTCGGGCGAGCAGTGCGCCTCGACGATCAGTCCGTCGAACCCGATGTCCATGGCCTGCTGCGACAGCGGGGCGATCAGCTCGCGCTTGCCGCCGATGTGGCTCGGGTCGCAGAAGATCGGCAGCGACGGGAGGCGGCGGTGCAGCTCGATGGGAATGGCCCACATCGGGTGGTTGCGGTAGAGGCTGCGGTCGATCGAGGTGAAGCCCCGGTGGATGGCCGCCAGGCGCCGGATGCCGGCGTTGTGGATGCGCTCGATGGCGCCGATCCACAGCTCAAGGTCGGGGCTGACGGGATTCTTCACCAGCACCGGCGTCCGTTCCGCGCAGGGCGTCGGCGATCTCCTGCATGGCGAAGGGGTTGGCCGCCGTGCGTGCGCCGATCCACAGCAGGTCGACGCCTCCGTCGAGGGCTGCGGCCACGTGCTCGCGCGTGGCGATCTCCGTAGCGACGTACATGCCCGTTTCGCGCTTCACGCGCTGCATCCAGGGGATGCCCTTCTGCGCCCACGCCCTCGAAGCCGCCGGGTTTGGTGCGGGGCTTCCAGAGTCCGGCGCGGCAGATGCGGAATGCCCTCGGCTGCCAGCAAGCGGGCCGTATCGAGGACCTGCTCTTCGGTTTCGGCGCTGCACGGGCCGGCAATGACTAACGGACGCCGGGGATCGACCCCGGGCAATACGATGGGTTGGATGTCGTTCATGGCTATTGTTGTTTTTTGTCGTTTGACGGGATTCGGTTTGTGACGGGCGGATCAGACCGCCGGGGTGCAGGCCGCGTACCGGCCGAGGATGCGGAAGTCGCTCGTGAGCGGCCGCACGGCGTCGATCGCCTGCTGGAAGCGGAGCGGGTCGTCGAAGGCCACGTCGACATAGAACTGATACTCCCATTCGCGTCCGATGATCGGCAGGGACTGAATCTTCGTGAGGTTGATGTCGTAGAACGAGAGAACGGTCAGCACTTTGGAGAGACTGCCCTGCGTATGTCGGAGGGTGAAGAGGAGCGAGGCCTTGTCGATGCGTGCCGGATCGACGTACGACGGGGCGAGGCGTTCGTCGGCCAGGATGAGGAAGCGCGTGAAGTTGTGTTTGTTGGTCTCGATGCCCCGTTCGAGGATTTCGAGTCCGTAGAGCTCGGCGGCATCGGCGCCGCAGATGGCTGCCGTGCCCGTCAGACGGCACTCGGCGATCTCCTGCGCGCTGCCGGCCGTATCGTCGCGTTCGACGACCTTCAGCTGCGGGTGGGCCTTCAGAAACTCGCCGCACTGCATCAGGGCGATGGGGTGCGAGTGGATCTCGTGCAGGCTGTCGAGGCCCCTGTCCCGGGAGGGCTGCCGCGACGTGCGAGATGCGGAGCTTCTCCTCGCCGATGATCTGCGTGCGGCTGCACCGCAGCAGTTCGTGGTTCGGGGAGCAGGCTGCCCGCAATGGTGTTCTCGATGGCCGCAATGCCCAGCAGCGCCAGATCTTCGGCCATGCGGCCGAAGAGCTCGTCGAAGTCCGGCAGGGGATGATCTCCAGCTCCTCGCCCGGGAAGTAGCGGCGGGCGGCCGTTTCGTGGAAGCATCCTGCAATGCCCTGTATGGCGATTCGTTTCATGGGGTGGTGATTTGTTGCAATTAAAAAATCCCGCTCTTCGGGAGCGGGATTTTCATCTTTACCGTGTCGTTCTATTCTGTCTCATCCGGTTATATGCATGACCTCCCGCTTTTTTCTCTCGGCGTAAAAGAAAAAGGAATAAAAAGAAGTATGCAAATCCGTATGAACGCATCGTTTTCGTTTCGTTGCTTGTTGCAAATGTAGCGAATTATTCCGAAAAACCAAATTTTTTTTCGGGCGAATTTCCGCCGGGATGCGTCGGAACGCTTCCAACGGGCCTGCGCCGGGGCCGGCTGCCTTCGCGTGGCCGTCGGAAGAAGGCTCTTTTCACGGATGCCGCGGCTGCTTCGCCGAAGCCGGGAATCCGTTCGCCGTAAGGGAGCCCCTGTCTCGAAACCCTTTTGCCCCGAAACCGAAAAAAGGGACACGCGGCCGTGTCCCTTTTTTCATCCCTTTTTTCATTCCGGGCGTCGGATTACTCCTCCCCGGCCGCGGTTCCGGTGATCTCCGCGCGGAATCGAGTCGCAGCGCCGGTACACCGAGACGATCGTCGGATCGTCCTGGGCCGTCCAGACCATCGTGTCCTCGTGCAGGTCCGTGACGATGTAGCGGTGGCTCCAGTCGCCGATGCCGTAGTCGTAGGCGCCCATGATGATGGCTCCGAGCTCGACGTCGGTCGTGATGTCGTAGCGTCCCGTGCGTTTGCGCGCCGAGAAGCTGTCCACGTTCTGGTACATCGTGAAGAGCTGGTCCTTGCGCGTGAACTCGATGTAGATGTAGGTGCCTTCGGCGAGCGTCGTGCCGTTCCACTCGGCAAGCTGCCAGGTTCCGGAGATGTTGTGGGGCGTAACCTCCAGACCGGGATCCTCGTAGGTCTTGTCTTCGTCGCAGGCGCCCAGACAGAAGTGCGGCAGCCGCGAGGAGGGTCAGTTTCAGAAATCTTTTCATGCTGTATCGTTGCTTTTTGTCAAATTCTTGTTGGTGGATGCGTCAGCGCGACGCGCCGAAGCGGATGTACAGGGTGCTCTGCCGCGGGGCAGACCGAGGCCCTGCAGGATGACGGGCTGCTGTTCGGGCAGCGGCCCCGTCCGTTTCGAGGGGTCGAAGCGGATGACCAGGTCGCCCGTTGCTCCCGGCTCCAGCTGCTGCGGGTCGCACGCGAAGCGGATGCAGGGCAGGGAGCAGCAGACTGTCGGCCGTGATCCGCAGCGGCTCCGTGCCGGCATTCAGGCACTCGATGCGCTCGGTCTGCGGGCGGTCTCCGGCGATGCGCACCTCCTGCCGCTTGAGCCGCAGGGCGTTCATCGCGCAGGGATAGTCCGCGGTCGGCAGCGCTGCGGGGATAACCCGCCCGGTCAGTTCGAGAATTGCCGTGGGGGAGCTTCTCCGAGAGCTGCGTGAAGACGAAGATCCGCCGCCGGAAATAACCCGGATGACGCTTCGGGTGGTAGGTTACCGTTACGCTTCCCTCACCGCCCGGGAGCACCGGCCGCCGGTCGTACGAGGCTACGGCGCACCCGCAGGTGGTCTCCACGCGCGTGATGACGAGCGGCCGCTCGCCGGCATTCGTCCAGCGGTAGGTGAAGCTCGGCGGCGTGGCTTCCTCGCGGATCTCGCCCGTCTCGATGCGCATGCGCTCGAAACGCATTGCCTCGCGGCCCTCGGCCTGGGGGCGGATGGGCCAGGCTGTCGCGCAGCGCCTGCGGAATGTAGGGCACCTGCGCCCGGAGCGGGGCTGCGCAGCACATTGCAGACCCACCCGGCACAGAGCATGGCTATCGTTCCGCCGCGTCGCATCCTAAAGCCATCCGTTTCCGTTTGCCGACTTGCGGACGGTGATGCTGAACGACTGCGTCTGTCCGCCGCCGGTGATCGAGGCGTGCGTCGAACCCTCCTTGAGACCCCGGACGGTGAGCAGGCCGTTCGCGAGCGTCGCCGAAGCGATGCTTTCGTCGTCGATCTGCACGGTGTAGGTCAACTGTTCGCCGTCGAGGAAGTAGACGGCCGGACGCTCCGTTACCGAACCCTCAAGCGGAATGTAGAGGTTCGGGAAGCGCATCTGCACGCCGCCTTGCGCGACGGCGTCAAGCAGTTGCCGGGCATTGACCTGTCCGGTACCCATCTTTCCCGTATAGTTCGTGAGCATCATCTGCGTGGGGTTGGTGAGCCCCATGTCGTAGGCGTAACGGTAGTAGAACTTCGTGCCGGTGATGTAGGAGTCAATCGGCGTGGTGGTGCTGTAGAGCAGCTCGCGGAACTCTTCGGCCGTGAAGTGGCGGCGCATCTGTGCGGCATACGAGACCCAGGGCCACGACGCCCGAGACGTGCGGGCAGGCCATCGAGGTACCCTCCATGTAGCCGTAGCCGGTTTCGCTGACGTTGCAGGGAAGCGTCGAGAGCACGCAGCCCGTTTCACCGCGCAGGGCGCCTTCGCCATAGTCCCAGTAGTAGTCGCGGTCGCCGCCCGGAGCCGCAATGTTCGTTCCGGGACCGTAGTTGGTGTAGGTGGCCGGCGTGTAGTCGGCAGCCGTTGCGGATACCGATACGCACATGCTGGCCGCACCGGGGAATCCCGCCGTGTTGGCATATTCGTTGCCCGAGGCGAAGACGGCGATGCCGCCGTCGATGGGACCGTTGGGCGATCCGGCGTTGTGGGTGAAGTAGTCAACGGCGTCCTTCTCCAGCGGGGCGAGCGTCTCCCCACTCCTCCTCGGTGGCGTAGCCCGGCGTGCCCCACTCATAGCTGTTGGCCGTACCGGAGGTATAACCCCAGCTGCACTGGAGGATGACCGCACCGTTGTCGGCGGCGTATTTGATCGCCTTGACCGACGACATGGAGTTGCCTCCGTGTTTCCGGCGAAAATCTGGCATGACATGATCTTCACGCCCGGCTGCGAGGGGCGTGCCTCCCGCGATCGAGCAGATACCCTCGTTGTTGCCGTTCATGGCGGCAATGACGCCGGCGACATGCGTGCCGTGGCCCGTGTCGTTCAGATCGTCCCAGGTGATGATACCGGTGTTGGTTACGAAGTTGTATCCGTGGATGTCGCCGGCATATCCGTTGCCGTCGTTGTCCTTTTTTCGAACCGTCGATTTCATCTTCGTTGGTCCAGATGTTCGCGGCCACCTCGGGGTGTCAGGCAGACACCCTCGTCCAGCACGGCGACGATGATCGACGGATCGCCCGTCGAGGCGCTCCAGGCCTCCTGGCACCGAACGTCGGCGCCGGCGATCGATTTCGCCTGCGGGCAGGCCTCCGTGCCGGTGAACATCGTGCCGTCGTTGACCAGATTCCACTGCATCGGAAGCAGCGGGTCGCTGAAGGGAGGCTCCGGCACGCGTGCCGGCCGTGCGGCGCTTGAGCATTTCGAGCGTCTCCGCGTCAGGGGCGTGGCCTTGCGTTCGCTGCTGTAGGCACGCTGGATCTTGCGGTTGGGGTTGGCATACTGTACCTCTCCGAGTTGCGAAAGGCGGGCGATGACCTCCTCGACGCTGTACTCCTTGTTGAAACGCACCACATACCAGAGGTTGAGTCCCGCTTCGCGCGTGCGCTCTTCGGTGCGGGCATCGACCGGGAAGATGCGCTCGATTTCATAGCCGCCGATAAGGTCGAGGACCTCGTCCACGGAGAGGATGCCCGAACGGTAGCCGGAGCGCCGCTGCGGGTCCGGGCCTCCATTTGGTCGAGCATGTCGCTGACGTAGCTCTGAACTTCACGAGCACCTCACCCGAGACGGGCTCGTTCTGCTCCGGCGTTCCGGGCTGCGGTTCCGAAGGCGTCGGAAGCTCGTCGGTCGCGCAGGCGCCGAAAGCAAGCAGGGCTGCGATACAAAATGCCGTATATCTCTTTTTTCATCTTTCGTTGTCTGTTTTATGCGTTGAATAATCCGATGGCTACTCTTTCCGGTTGGGATCGAGATACTTCTTTCCCTCGTAGAATTCGTAGTAGTCGTTCAGGTTGATCGGCTCGTTGGTGAATCCTGCCGTCTTGCCCTCCTTGTCCTTGCCCCTCTTGGAAGAAGACCAGCGTGAAGGGGTCCCACCAGTCGAGTGCCGGGTGGCGGAGCAGCCATTCGGGGAGCTCTCCGGTCAGACGGTTCAGGTTGATCGAGAAGCGCTTGATGTTGGGAAGCACCTTCGGAATGCCCACCAGCGCCTGCGGCAGCGAGTCTGCGGCGTTGATGTCGGCCTGCGTGTAGGTCGTGTAGTCCTTCATGTCGGGAATGCGGCCCTGGAGGTAGTTCACCGAGAGGATCAGCGTGTCGAGCTTGTCCCATTCGAGCAGGCGGCGCGGGAACTCGCGCGAGGAGCTGGTCTCCTGGAACAGACCGCCGAAGTTGGTGGTCGTCGAGTTGTAGAGGTCGTAGATGATGATGCGCTGGTTGGCGTTCATCTTCAGGGCGTGCAGGTTGGGAAGGTTCTCCTTGGTGAGCACCGAGGGGAATCTCCTCGAAGTTGTTGCCCGAGAGGTCGAGGAATTCGAGGCTCTTGAGATTCTTGAACGAGGGATCCAGCTCCGTAAGACCGTAGGCGCTGATCGTCAGTCGCTTGAGGTTCGGAAGCTTGGTGATGTACTCACCCGTCGAAAGGCTGTAGCGGTTCGAGTTGGTGTTCGAGTAGAAGACCAGCTCGTCGGCTGCCGTGAGGTACTGAACCTCGAACGGAATACCCTCCTTTTTGGTGCTGAACATGTAGAAACGGGCGTATTTTACGCGGCCGACCATGTCGTCCGTACATCCTTCCATATCCTTTTCCCCCAGAGTTCCACATTGTCCCAGTTCGCCATGCTCTCGGGGGTTTCCCACGACTGCCACATGTCGAGGGGCGCGGGCGATCGAGAGCAGCGCTGGAGTCTCCGGCGCGCGTCCCGACGTCGATCGGCTCGATGCGTTCTGTCGTACGGTCAGGCCGTCCTGTGTGGCAAGCTGCACCTCCTTGCGGGGTTTGAAAACGATGGAGGCGTTGCGTTCCGTGTCGCGCGAATTGATCTCCCAGTTGAAGCGCAGGGTTACCTCGCGGGGACGCACACCCCGGTCGAGATTGACCTTGTGCTCCTCGGGGCGGAGCCAGGACTGGCCTCTTCGGGAATCTCGATGTCGAAATCGACGTTGGTCTTCACGCGTACGTCGAACGTACGAGCGCCCAGTGCGGCGTAGTTGGCGATGTTGACCTGCGGGCTCTCAAGCGTAATGGCGTAGTCGAAACCCTGCTGCGAGATGGAGATGTCGCGGCGCTCCTCCCAGTTGTTCTGGTTCTGGATGCGCACCATGCCCTGGCGGGGTTCGTTGAGCAGGGCCGAGTCGATGATGATCTGGCAGACGGCCGAGCCGCGGCCGTTGGCCGGCGAGATGGTGATCCAGGGATCGTTCGTCAAGGGCGACCCACTGGTCGTCGGCCGTGATCCGGATGTTCCGGGTCCCGCCCTCGGCACCGATCTCGATCGAGTCGCTGTCGATCTTTACGCCGACCTTCTTGTCGTCCGAGCAGCCGACGGCCACCAGTGCGCAGAGAAAATCGATATATAGGTTTTTACGTTCATGATTTGCGTACGTTCTTAAAAGGTTATTCGAGCATCGCTTCGCAGTTGCGTGATGTTCTGCGTCTTGTCGTAAATGAGGATATAGGCTCCGTTCTCCCAGGCGTAGCAGACATCCGAAGCATCGAACGTGATGTTGGGGTTGTCGCTGATGTCGAGCGTCCAGATGGCCGTCGAGATCGTGTCGTCGATCTTGCGCAGGTCGTTCGAACCGATGTAGAAGCCGCGCAGACCGGTGTGCTGGTAGACGCCCGTGGGCCACTCCCCTCAGGCAGCGTTCGCCCTGCTCGTCGCGCTGGCCGCGGATGGCGAAGACCGTCAGCCCCTTGCAGGTCATCGGCTCGTAGGGGAACTTCGCGAAGGCGTTCTGCGACAGGTCGAGACCGTAGAGGTAGGGGAGCGTGTCGGCCGAGAAGTCGTCGGGAAGATCCGTGAGGCGGTTGTACGTCAGGTCGAACGAGATCTGACGGCTCGAATACTTGCCCTCGAAGCACCCTTCGGGGAACTCCGTGAGGCCGCAGCCGCGCAGGATGATGTACGACACCTCCGAGTCGGAGTCGCCGAGCCACTTGGGATATTTCGTCAGTCCCGGGTTGCCGGCCAGGGTGAGCGTTCTGGACATAGATGCCCCTTGAAGGCGGCAGCCTCCTCGTCGGTATAGTCCTGCAGGTCGTTGTAGGAGAAGTCGACGTTCGAGATGGCGGAGATCATCTCCGAGCTGAAGATGTTGGGGAACTTCTCCAGCTTGTTGAACGAGAAGCGAGAACTCGGTCAGATCGTCCATGTTGCAGAACCGGCCGTTCTCGTCGACGGGGATCTCCTCGATCTGGTTGTGGCTGAAGAACAGCTCCACGGGGCAACCTCCTCGCCCAGCGGATGGAGCGTGTGGATGTTGTTGCGCGTCAGGTCGAGAGCAGACCCAGACGCTTGAAGTTCCGGAAGGAGGCGGGCAGCTCCTCGAGGCTGCTGTCCGTCAGGTAGAGCATCTGCAGGGTCTCCTTCGAGAGGCCTTCGGCCAGTTCGGTCAGTCCGTCGTGGAGATCCTGGGCCTCCCACTGCTTGTTGTTCGAGAGGTTCGCGGCAACGAGCTTCGGCATCTTGGCGATAGCGCGCGGGGAACTTCTTCATGTTCGGGCAGTTGTACACCTCGAAATCGGTGCAGGCTGCCAGTCCCGACATGCCCTCGCGGCCTTCGCCCCTCGTAGTCGGGAAGCGACTCGATGGCGCTGTTGGCGATATAGAGGTACTCGAGCTTCTTGAGGTTGCCGATCTCGGCGGGCAGCGACCGGAGCCCGTTGCAGAGCTTGCCGTGCGAGGTGTCCATCGGACGGATGTCGCGCTGGCGGCCCGTCGAGGCCTCGAAGATCTGATCCTCGGTGTAGCCCTGGTCGTAGAGCCCGTGGCGCGGATGTGGATGCCGTGCTCGCGCAGCGCAAAGGCGCAGGGCCAGGACATCTGCGTGGCCGGGTGCATGGCGTGCAGCAGGGCGCGATGGTTCTCCATGCGGTTGCGCGAACGCTCGGTGAGGCTCTGGTCGGGATCGAGCGTCGGATCCTGAAGCCGACGTTCGTGTCGTTGTGCGTGCCCAGATAGAGCTCTACGAGCTCGGTGAGCTGTCCGATCTCCTTGGGCATGTCGCCCGAGAAGCCGAAGCCGCTGATGTCGATCATGGCGATACGTCCGTTGGTATGGACCTCGACCCCCGGCTGGTAGCTCCACAGGTCGGGGTCCTTGTTGAAGTCCCAGTTCGATCCGACGGGGTAGTTCTCGCCCTGGTAGGACCACTCATCGCCGTGCAGCGCTTTCCAGATCGCGTAGAGCGCATAGTGGTCCTTCATGTATTCGTCGGCCTCGTAGAGCGTAACGGCGACGTCGCTGTCGGTCGTACGGTTGTCCTCGACCGTGAAGGGCGACTCGGCCGGAGCGGTATTGGTCTCGAGCAGGGTGCCGTCGCTGTCGTAGGTAACATATTTGATGACCGCATAGTTTCCGGCCGGAAGCGAGAGCAGCGAGTCGCAGGCGCAGGTCGAGGTCTGGTAACCCGGAGCCGTTTCCGTATTCTCGGGATCGTCGAAGTGGATCGAGAAGGTTACGGGAAGGCCCTCGAATGCCACGAGGTTGTTCGTCTCGGTATTCTTGACCGTTACGTCGAACGATCCGATCTCCTCGAAGATGTACTGGCGGGAGACTCCGCTGCGGCTCTTCGGCGGATTGAATCCGGACATGTCCTTCGTGAGGGTGAAGCGCACCTTGCCGCGCGGCTGGACATTTACCGTAAGGTCGTGAACCGTGAGTCCTCCGGCGACGACCGTCAGATCGGGATCGACGGCATTGCCGTTGTAGAGTTCCCCGTCCTCGGCATCGAAAAGCGTGAAGCGGGTGATCGTGTAGTTGCCCGTAAGGAGCTTGAGTTTGGCACTCCGCATGCCGTATTCGGCGCTTTCGGCATCGGCGGCCGAAAGCGTGAGCGTCTGGACGATCGTCTCTTCGCCGCTGGTGAGCGTTACCTGGACCTTGCTGGCCTCCGCCAGGTAATCCAGTTGGGGTTTGATGGCCCGATTGTGCGGCGTCGTCCTGCGGGCTTCGTAGGAGGCCTCCTTGTATAATTTGAACTGAACGTATCCGTAATCCAGATCGCGGTTGTCGATTCCGTCATCGTCCGGAGCAGCCCGCAAGAGTCCCAGCGTCAGCCCGAAAGTCAGCATTACGGCGGTTTTGAAAAGTTTCATGTATATGAATTACACTGATTTACAATGAATATTGGTGGTAGATGGGCACCTCCGATTGCCGGAGGTGCCGCCTTACGGCATCTTACGGCAGCGGTACACAGTAGATGATACCTGCGGCATAGTCGCCGCCGTTGTAGATGTTGAGCATCGCATAGGGGCTGTCTCCGGCTCCCGGAGTATTCATCATGATGTTGAAGGTCGTCTCGGAGGCCGGCTCCACATTCAGCCACTCGATACCCTCATAAGGCTGGATCTGCACCGTTCGGGATCGAACTCGCTCGTCGTGATCTTGATGTTCTCGCCCGGAGCGGCGCCCAGCAGGTAGATTGTGCTGCCCAAATAGAGTCTCTCGCCGAACTCGCTTTCGAGGTTCTGGCCGACGAAATCGGTGAGCATGGCGGCCATCTCCCTGATAGTTGTCGAACGTAATGGCCTCGAAGTTTGCACTGCCCGAGGTGAGCTCGGCCTGGAAGGCGCCGCTGCCGCTGCCCGAATCGGTCTTGCAGCAGATGGCCGCCTTCGGCTCGTTGTCCACATAGAGGACGACGTATCCGGTCTTTGCCTCCGAGACGTTGTCCATGAGGATCTCGAAGCTTGCGGCCGAAACCAGCATGCCGTCCGTATCGGTGAAGGCGTCGTTCTTGCGGATGCTGAGCCAGTGCAGGGCACCCTCGGCGATCGGCGCGAAGTTCTCGTCGAAGAAGCGCGTCGTGAAGTTGTTCAGCGAGGCGTCGTAGATGATCGTGGCGGTCGAGGTCTCGTTCGTGTAGGTCATCTGGTAGTTCTGCTCGGCGGGTGTTCCGAAGATCGAGGCCATCCGCTCGGGAAAATCGCGGTCTTCGGCATAGGTGAGCTGACGGAAGGTCGTGCCGCTGTTCTCCAGACCGGCCAGATCACGCACCGTGAAGAGCGAGCTGATCGGGGCGTCCTGGCTGATCGTGGCCAGTTCGCAGGCGCGGTACTCCTCCTTGAGCGTCGGCATGTAGGTCTGGGGATCATGTCCGATCAGGTCCTGTGCCGACGTTACGTCCTTGGCCAGTTCGGCCGGAAGCAGGATGACGGAGGCCGAGCGGGCTGCCGCGTTGTAGCCGCCCGCATAGGCGTCGGCCGTCAGACGGTACTCCGTGTTGACGAGTACGTCGTTGCCGAGAGAACGGTCTCGTGGGCCTCAACCCAGTTGCAGACGCTGTAGAGGAAGGCGCCGGCATAGACCTCACGCTTCTCGAGGACAAAGAGCTTGTAGCCGACGCTTCCGTTGTCGGTTGCAAGGCGTGCGGCCGTGGTCTGGAACGTCGGGCCGTAGAAGGTCCAGATGACGCTGCCCGCACCGCCCTTGCCGTACTCGCCCGCGGCGTTGAACGTGTAGAGCGTCCCGGCGTTGAGGGTTACCGACTCCTTCTCTCCGCAGCCCGGGATCGAGATGCGGAACGAGAGAACTTGACGTCGTTGTTGTTGTAGTCGCAGAAGACGAGTTCATCCTCGGCGTCCTCGAGCGGATAGGCTTCGGGGTCTGCAGAGAGCAGGATCTCGACCGTCTCGCCGGCCTTTGCCCTCCGAAGGCGAGAGCTCGGCGATCCATTCGGGCTTCGAGTCGAGACGCCAGGGGAAGTTGGCGGCAATCTTGACGGGCCGGTTCTCGGGCTCCATCGACTCCTCGGCCCAGGGAATGGTGAGCGTCGTCTGGGCGGCATCGACGGGCGTCTCCTCATAGGTGATCTCGCCGAATCCGGACTGCTCGCCCGCATAGAGGTCGAACTGGCGCTCGACGGTGCCGCGGACTACGGTGGCGATCACCTGCGTCTGCCCGCCCATGGTCATCGAAACGTCGATGCTGCGGTCCGTATCGTACTCCTCCTTGTCGGAAACACAAACGGTGATGGTGTGCTGTCCGGCCTTGCCGCGCAGGGTGTAGGCCGTCAGACCGTCGTCGTCGAGCCAGAACCACTCGCCGGCGGTATTCTGGTCGATGCTTACCGACCACTCCTGATTGGGCTCGATGGGAATCGTGCATGTTCCTCCGATCTCGATGCCGAGAGTCGTTTTCATCGGGAAGTTGGGTTCCGGTAACTTCTCCTCCGGATCACTGTCGGAGCAGGCACCCTGCAGGAGCGTCGCCCCTGCGAGCGTTGCCAGAAAAAAGGCGCTGCAAATACTTTTTCATAGTCGTATTGTTTTTTTATCTGATTCTTCCTTGTTGTTTCGATTACAAGCCGACGGGGCCGCCATGCTTTCTGCATGCCGTCCTCGCGCTCCAGACGGTCGGCCTCCTCGTCGCTGACCCACTCCATGATGTTGTAGAACGTGCCTACGGTTCCCACGGGCGTACCCATGTTGTAGACGTAGACGTAACTCCAGAGTTTCACGTTCCCGGCGCAGGTGTCGAAGAACGAGTAGTAGTTGGGGCTGTTCGTCACGAGGATCTTGTTGTCGCCGTTGATCTGTCCGGAATACCGAGAGCTCGTCGCTCATCACCTGGTCTTCGGGCATGGACACCAGCGGCAGGAGAGATCCTCCGCATCGAACGAGAGTTTCACGTCATAGCCCGTGAAGAGCCAGTCGTGCAGGATGACCGTTTCCGGTCGGTGGGATCCGCTTCGGTGTAGATCAGACGCTGGATGCTCGTATTCTCGACACCGGGATAGCTCTGCAGGAAGGTCGAGGTTACCACGCACCAGCCGGTGAAATCCTCGATGTGGAAGGTGCAGCCCTTGAGCATCCGCACGCGGGTCTGGTCCTGGTAGAGGTCCCACTTCAGCTGCTCGGGCATCACCAGGCGGAGGGTGAACTGCAGCGTGTCGGAGGGTTCGAAGTTTTCATAGTTGCCGTGTACGAGCACCTCGGTCGAGCGCTGGCCGGCCGGGATGGTGATCGTGTTGGAAGCCAGGCGGTAGTGCAGGCCCTCGATGGCCGTGCTGCCCCCTGGTCGATGACCTCCACGCCGAACGTGCGGTCGTAGTCGCAGGCGCGGGTCGAGGAGACGGGAACCGAGAAGTACTCCTGGTTCTCGAGCACCATGTTGAGCGAAACGGGTCCGGGAACAGGACATACTCCCCTTCGGGAGTAGGTCTTGTACTCCTCCTGGCAGCCCGTGGCGAGCAGGCAGGAGAGTCCCGTGGCAAACAGGAACGTTATGATTCGTTTCATGATCGATCTGCTATGTGGTTACTACTTGTTGCTTTCGTTGGGGGGTGATCTCCGAGCCCGGAGCCTCCAGCTCGTGCTGGGGAATGGGCCATACGAAGAGCGGGTCGCCGGCCTCGATGCGCAGGTTGTTGCCCTCGTCCTGGGTGCAGGACTGCGGCGTGCGTTCGGAAGCCCAGGCCCCAGCGCTTGAGGTCCTGCAGGCGGAAGCCCTCCATGTAGAGCTCGCGGACACGCTCCTCGGAGAAGGTCTTCACGTCGGTCTCCCAGTTGCCCGTGAGGTTGATCACGCCGCCCGACTGGAAACGCGTGGCGCGCAGCGCCTCGAGATCCTTCTGGGCCAGATCCACCCGCGGGTTGGCCTGGCGGCAGTAGGCCTCGGCGCGGATCAGGTACTGCTCGGCCAGACGCAGCGGCTTGGGCATCGAAACCTGGAAGATGCGCTGCGGGATGAAGATCGCACGGTTGCCGTAGTACTTGACCAGCAGCGGCCAGTCCAGTCCGTTCGTGTAGCCGATCGTGATGCCGTCTTCCGAGTCGGCGAAAGTAGCTCTCCTTGCGCAGGTCGTAGTCGTCATAGGCGTCGAGCACCCACTGTGCCGGGACGTAGTCGGGGTAGAAGTAGGTGTAGTCGCGGTTGAAGTTGAGGAAGACGGTGCCCAGGGCCCTCCGTAGGAGGTGCTCGTGAAACCGATGCGCCAGATCACCTCGAGCCCGTGTCGTAGGCCCACATGTAGTCGAACGTGGTGGCGCCGTCGGGAGCCGTCGTGTGGAACGAGGTGAGTTCGAAGATGTCCTTCTTTTCGTCGAGCAGGATGCTCGAATACTTGACGGCCTCCTCCCAGTCCTGCATGTAGAGGGCCACGCGGGCGCGGATGGCCTGCACGGCGGCCTGCGACATGTAGTAGTTGTTGGGCGTATCCTCCGACTCGTCCATGAGCTCCTCGGCGCGCGTCAGGTCGTTGAGCACGAACTGGTACGAGTCGTAGAGCGAGGCGCGCTTGACGGGCTCCTTCTCGAAGTACTTCGAGCGCAGCACGACACCCTGCTGCTGTTCGGCGCGGGCGGGGTCGTAGGCCTCGCAGAAAGCACTTGATGAGCTCCGAGTAGCAGAGCGCGCGGATGGCGTAGACCTCGCCGGTGTACTGGTCCAGCGTCTCGAGGTTCGTATCGCTCGTCTCCCGGGCAATGACGTCGTCGATGCGGTCGAGGTAGAAGTTGCAGGCGCCGATCACGGCGTAGAGCTGGGCGTAGACGTCCTGGATGAGCAGGTCCGTCGGGCGGATCTTCCAGAGCCAGAAGTCGCCGTAGGTGTTTGAGTTGCCCTCGACGGCGTAGGCCAGGTCGCACTGGATGTCGGGCAGCAGGGTGAGGTAGCCGCTGTAGAGTGCGCCGCTCATCAGGTGCCCGTAGATGCCGATCAGATGCTGCTCGGCGTCGGCGAACGTTTGCATGGCCTCCTTCTCGGGAATCGAGCTGCCGGGGTACTTGTCCAGGCAGGAGCTCATGCCGACGAGCGCCGTGAGCGCGAGGATGCCGAGTTTGATATTGCGTAAGATCTTGTTCATGGCTTTTTGATTAGAAGGTTAAGTCGAGACCGAACGTATACTGGCGGGTCATCGGGTATTCGGCCGCATAGCGGTTGCTGTTACCCTCGGGATCGAGACCCGAGAATTTCGTGAAGGTCAGCAGGTTCTGGGCCTGGGCGTAGATTCTCACTCCGCTGATGAAGCGCGTCTTGCCGAGCAGCTCCTTGGGGAAGGTGTAGCTGAGCATGAGGTTCTTCAGACGCAGGAACGAGGCGTCCTCGAGCAGTCGGCTGTCGAACTCGGTGTAGACGCCGTGGCGCGGGATGTCCGTAATGTCGCCGGGTTTCTTCCAGCGGTTGAGCAGGCGCCTGGACTGGTTGTAGGAGGCGAAGCGGCCGTTCGACTCGTCGAAGTAGCGGTCGTTGTTGATCATCCAGCGGTCAGCCACCCACGAGAACTGGGCCGAGAGGGCGATGCCCTTCCAGCTGAGGTTTGTGCCGAAGCCGCCCTGCCAGGGGCGATGAAGCTCTTGCCGACCATCACCTTGTCCTCGTCGCGCAGCTCGTTGGTGAGCTCTCCATCCTTGGTGTACCAGAGGGCGTCGCCGTTGGCGGGGTTCACGCCGGCGAAGCGGTTGATGTAGAACTCGCCGATGCTGTGTCCGACGACATACTTCCAGGTCGGACGAGGCGATCTCGTACTCCTGGACGCCGTGGTAGAGCTCCGTGATCTCGTTCTGGTTGTAGGAGACGTTGGCGTTGAGCGACCAGTTGAAGTTGTCGGTGGAGATGACCGTTCCGGTGAGGTTGAGCTCGACGCCGCGGTTGACCATCGCGCCGATGTTGTCCCAGCGGAATCCGAAGCCGCCGTCCGTGTAGGACTGGGGCACGGACATCAGCATGTCGCTCGTCTTCTTGTTGTACAGCTCCAGATCGACGTTCAGCCGGTTCCAGAAGCCGAAGTGCAGACCGAGGTTGGTCGTCCAGGTCGACTCCCAGCTGAGCTCCTCGTTACCCTGCGATGAGGGGGCGATACCGGCCGTGCCGACATATTCCAGACCGCCCGAAACCAGGGCGAGGTGTTCGTAGTTGGGAATCGAGGAGTTGCCCGAGGTACCCGTCGAGAGGGAGATCTGGGCGTTGGTCAGCCAGTCGCCGGCATCCTTGAGGAAGGCCTCGTTGCGCAGGTTCCACATGAAGCCCACCGACCAGAAGACACCCCAGCGGTTCGAGGCGCCGAAGCGCGACGAGGCGTCCGCACGGAGCGAGAAGTCGGCGGAGTAGCGGTTGGCGTAGTTGTACTCGCCGCGGCCGAAGAAGGAGAGGAATCCGTAGTCGTCGTCGGGCTGGTCCTCCCACGATACGGCGCGCGTACCGGTCGAGATGCTGGTCAGCTTGTCGTTGTTCTGGCCCTGCGTCGTTACGCCGAACGACTCGTAGTGGTAGTTGATGCCCTCCTGGCCGACGAGGAAGTTGAAGTCGTGGTCCTGACCGACGCGGAAGCGGTAGTTGACCGTGTTCGTAACCGAGAGGGGTCAGACCGTCAGAGCTGTTGCGCGAGGCGGTTCCGATGCCCAGGTTGGGCGTGTACTCCGGGTAGGAGACGCCGAAGCCGGTGGCGTGCGAGTAATCGACGTTGAACTGCGACTTGATCGTCAGCCCCTCGATCGGGGTGGCCTCGGCAAAGAGCGCCGAGATGAGTTTGTATTTCTTGTAGCTTACGGGGTTGTTCTCGATCCACTCGAGCGGGTTCCTGACCCTCACCCTTCCAGCTGCCGTCCTCCATCGAGGCGATCGAGCCGTCGGGGCGGCGCGATTCCAGTAGGGCATCATGAAGCGGGCGGCCGAGATCGGCGTTACGATGGTGTAGTCTCCCGACTGGGCGAGTTCGATCTCCTGGTAGTTGAGCAGCGTGTTCGTTCCTACCTTGAGCCAGTCGGCGCGCGCTGCTCGACATTCGCGCGCAGCGAGTAGCGGTTGAAGTCCGATCCCGGGGCAATACCCTCCTGGTCGTAGTAGCCGCCCGAGACGTAGTAGTTCGTCTTCGCGTTGGCACCCGATACGGAGAGCTCGTAGCTCTGGAGCAGGGCGGCGTCGTTGAAGACCTCGTCGAGCCAGTTGACGTCGGTCTTGCTCAGCAGGGCGTAGTTTTTGCCCTCGGTCATGCCGATCTCCTTTTCATACTGGATGCGCTCGGCGGTGTTCATCTGGTCCCAGTTGCCGTAGGCGAGCTGCGAGAAGCCGAGCTGCATGCGGTAGTTGATCACCGGATGGTCGGCCATGCGTCCGCGCTTGGTGGTGATGACCACCACGCCGTTGGCGGCGCGGGCCCGTAGATCGAGGTCGAGGAGGCGTCCTTCAGCACCGAGAGGCTCTCGATGTCGGCCGGGTTGATGGTGTTGAAGTCGGCCGCCGAGATGACGATGCCGTCGAGCACGAAGAGCGGGTCGGTGCCCGCGTTGATCGAGTTGGTGCCTCGGATCGTCAGTTCGGCCGACTGGCTGGGCTCACCCGAGCTGGAGAGCACCGTGAGGCCCGGGACTTGACCCTGGAGGGCCTGGTCGAAGGCGGCCGTCGGGGTGCTTTCGATCTTTTCGGCCTTGACGGTCGATACCGAGCCGGCGATGGTGCCCTTCTTGCGACGCCGTAGGCGATGACCACCACATCCTCGAGCGCCTGCGTGTCGCTCTGCATCTCAAGATTGTAGGTTACCTTCGACGTTCCCTCGGGTACCGTGTACTCCACGGCCTTGTAACCGATGTACTGGAACAGCAGTTTGGTTCCGGGGGCCACCTCGATGGTGTAAGCTTCCGTCGGCGAGCGTCGAGACGCCCGACGTGGCTCCGGAGATCACGTTTACCCCGATCAGGGGCTGTTTGTCCTCTGCCGAGGTAACGATACCGCTGACGGTAACGAGACCTCCCCGCCTGAAGGGGATGCAATGGACATCGCGCACACGAAAAGTGCGAGAAGTAAGGGTACGTTTTAATTTCCTATCTTTGCGGCGCAAGAAAGTCCTTTTTTTCCTATGCAACGAAAAATTCTAGGTTTAAAGCACTTTACGTTACGCGGATTATAAGCAAACCGGCCCGGGAAACTGTGATTCTGACACCCCGAAAAGCCCTTCCGGCTTTCGGTGATTTTCTAAAATAATTGAATATGAAGCAGTTTTGCTGCATTACAGATTTATTTCATTTTCTTGAAAACAGGCGGGGTTTTATTTTGTAAAATATAATTAATAGATCGATGTTATTATAATAATTGTATTTATAATCCGGATATATTCAGAATTATTAATATAATTCCGCCCCATTACCTGCAAATTGAAAGGGATAGAATCCGGTTATAATTTAAATGGATGTTTTCGGGAGGATTTAGATAGTCGAAAATTGTAAAAAATCAGAAAAAAATGAATTTTTTTCGTTTTTTTGTCTCGCGGGTGTATATTTGTTTCAGAATGAAACCGGGAAACGGGGTTTTGGTAATGTTTTATCAATTTGTTGATTATCTGCTGTATGTCTGTTTGTGCGGGCCGTTTGCAGGGCTGTCGCAGCGTTGAATCCGGTGATTCTGAATGGCAATATCGTCCGGAAAGGCATAAACAGTAAGCAAATTGATCCGTTTTGGTTCAGCCGTGCAAAATGCCCCGCAAATTGCGATTTTTCCCGGTTCGTTTCCTGCTTCCCGGCCGGTGAGGCGGCCTGCGGCAAACGGTTTCGGCGGGGTGGCTACGGATTGCAAGCCGTAATCTGCGGGAAGTGAACCTGTTCCGGGGATACGGCGGGTGATTGGCGGCCGGCGGGCGGCATCGGAAGCGGAAAGCGAAACGCCATCCTTGCGGGATGGCGTTTCGGAAGGGGCCTTTCGTACCGGGGTTCCGGTTGCGGCGGGAGCGGAATCCCGCCCGACGGTTCACTGTTTCTTCAAGGTAGGCAATGCTCCAGTAAGTTCGTATTGCCAACCTGTGCCGCCCAATGCGGTGTTCATGGCGTTTTTGGCTTCTTCCCAGTTGCCGTCCGCCACCTTCGTGGCTTCGACGGTGATGCCAGCCTGATTTTCGCCGACGCTTTGGTCCTGACCGTTGTCTCCCCAGTAGCAGGCGGTGATGACCGGGTTGTCGAATGCGTTGGTAGTCTCTCCCGCTACGCCGCCTGTGGTTCCGCCCGGGCCGCTGACAATCCCCTTGGCATGGTAGCAGGCGGTCATGGTGCGGCTGTCGTGGACTCCCGTTACGCCGCCAACATAGATGTTGCCGCTTCCGGAGCCGCTCACGTTGCCCGTAGCGTAGCAGGCAACGAGGGTGCTGACGCCGTTGAATCCCACCACGCCGCCGACAAAGTGGGTGTCTGTGGTTTTGCCTTCAAGGATCACATCGCCCGTGGCATAGCAGGCGGTCATGGTGGAATCAGCATTTGTGGTACCTGCCACGCCGCCGACAGTGGACTCTCCCTTTACTGTGACCGAGGAGTTGCACCCGGTGATGAAACCGCCCCATTGACTGCCCACCAAGCCGCCTGCGGAGGAGCCGCTGACGCTGCCCGACACCGAACAGTTTGCAATTATGTCTTTGTAATAGCTAAATCCCGCCACGCTGCCGACATTGCCATAAACGTAATCGCTTTCTATCTGTACGTCTTTCAGCGTCAAGTCCTTCACCGTGCCGCCTTCGCCAATGCATCCGAACAGACCCGCATAGTGGTAACTTCCCGTAACGGTCAGCCCCGTGATGGTATGTCCGCCGCCGTCGAAGGTGCCGGTGTATGCGATGTCAAAGTCTGTTCCTATCGGTACCCAGTCGATGCCCGAAAGGTCGATGTCGCCCGTCAGGGTGATGTTGATGTCGGTTGCTCCGTCGTTCGCCAGCCTGGCGAGGTTTATCAGTCCCTTTTTGTTGCCCGTGGTGTAGTTGCCTTCGCTCACCTCGACGTAGCCCGGGTCATAGTTCAGCGTGATCTCGTAGAACTTGCCCGCCACGGGGGTGATGGCAGCAGAGAGGTCGCGTTCCTCGCTGCCGTTGGTCCGCAGTTTCGTGATTTCATAGCCGGGCACCACATTCGCCTCCCAGCAGGTCGCGCCGTTGTACGCGCACCGCTTCATCTCTATCCAGCCCTCTTGCGAGCCTTGCACGGCCTGGCCTTTTTCGTAGGTACACCGGGTGCAGGTATAGAGCTGGATGCTCTGCACCTCGCCGAGTGCCTCGTCCGTGGGCGTGATGCGCACCTTCGCCAGGGCGTGGGTGAAGTTCAGCGTGACGGGGGTCAGGTAGTCGCCCGTGCCCGTACCGTTCAGCAGGTAGGCCAGACCGTCGGCCTGCTGGTCGCCGAGGTCGAGGGTGCCGTCCGTAGCGGGGTACCAGGCATGGACGGTGTGGTTGTCGCGGTCGCTCCAGAACAGGGGTGTTCCGGCTTTGGCGGAGCCGTCGGCCTGCACGGTGTAGATACCGGTCTGCGTATCGCCTTCTATCTGTACGGCGAACTGGTCGCCCGTTTCAAACATGCAGTTGTTGCCGTCCGCGTTTTCGCTGACGCGCATCTGCGGTGCGCCCCAGGACAGCGCCTCGCCGCGCTCCATCATGCGGAAGGTGATGCGGGCTATCTCAAGGGGGTATTGTTCTTCCTGTTCTTCCTGTCCTTCCTGTTCTTCTTCGGACGGGAGGTCGCTGTCCGCCGGCTCGTCCTTCGTGCAGGCAGCCGTGGCAAGGAGCAGCGCGGCTGCGGCAAAAAGTAGATGGATGGAATTTTTTTTTCTTCATGTCGGGTTGTTCTTGTTTGTTTTTGTTTTGTGCTGCCGTCTGGCCGAAGGTCGGGCCCGCAAGGGGGCCCCGTGTAAACACGGAGATTTTGTTCGGATGGCAGCCGGGAAACAGGGCCCGGAAACGGAGTTCGGGAGCAAAATTAACAGAAAAACCGAAAACGGGAGCTTTTGGCCGTCGATTTTGTCGTTTAGGCAAGAATTTGTCGTTTAGGCAAGAAAAAATTGTTGTTCCGGCAAAGATGCGGACCGTCGGAGACCGGTCGGAGTTACAACATGGAGCTCTCCCCGCCCCTGCGTTTTGCGCCAGTTGGAGGGGGAGCCTCGCGGGCCTTGAACATGCGGGTGAAATGGCTGGGCGAGACGAAGCCCGCGGTCTCGGCGATTTCAGCGATATTCAGCCCGGGGTGTTGGAGCATGCGCCGTTTGGCGTACTCCATCCGCAGGTCGGTGATCCAGTCGCGGAACGAGCCGTTGCCGGTCGCCTTGATGTATTCCGAGAGGTAGGTGCGGTTGGTGTGGAGCGCATCGGCCAGTTCGCGGATGGTCAGTCCCGGCCGGAGGTAGCCGTCGGCGGTAATCCACTCGGAGAGCCGCGCCGCAAGGTCTGTATGGAGGGCCGTGCCCCGGGGTCCGGCGTGTCGTCCGGACTGTCCCGGACTGTCCGAATCGCACGGATCCGTGGCGCTCTCTCTGCGGGGAGCTCCTCTTCGAGTGCCTGCTCGACCCGCTCGTAGAGGAGCAGGTAGTTCATGTAGGAGCAGTAGAGGTAGATGTAGAAGGGGACCGACAAGAGGATCCACAGGAAGACGTAGCGGTCGGGCAGGAAGGTGAGCAGCCCGCAGCCGACGCCGAAGATGACGGCCCACCATGTGAAGACGGACATCCAGCGGATGTAGGCGCCGATGTTGTCGGAGTGGGTGTCGTCGAAGAGGCGCACGGCGCGGCGGTAGGCGCGGACAAGCCGTCGGGCCAGCCACAGCCCGTAGCCCACGAGCCAGGCGGCCATCACGGTCAGCCCCGCCCTTTGGGCCGCGCCCTCGGGCAGTCCCAGCAGGATGATGCCCGAGAGGAGCGTGAAGAGCACCCATGCCGAGAGGTGGAGACGCAGCCGGCGGCGCGTGATGTAAAACGGTCGAGCAGCGTGGTGAGTGCCGAACTAAAGAGCCAGTAGCAGAGGAAGTAGGTCGAGAGGTTCATCAGGATGGCCGCATGAACGTCGCGGAACCGCACCTCGAAGAAGAAGTGCACCGCGTAGTTGGCCGCCAGGAGCAGCAGTGCGCAGCCCATGATGCGCCGCGAGCGGAGGTAGTTCGCGAAGATGGCCTTGTCGGGGGGTCGGAGCCAGCAGGAAGTAGGCGCCGAAGAAGATCATCAGCGGCAGGGCGATGCAGAGCGAATATTCGTAGAGCGGAAGATTCATGCGCGTATCGGGCTTGAAAGCGTTTGCAACAAAGGTACGCAATAATTCGATTGGCTGTCTCCGCGCGGAGCGAAAGTCTCTTGCCCGGATGCAAATATCGCCGCCGTCGAAATCATCTCCCGGCCGTCGCCCGCGGCGTCTGCGCTGTCGCTGCTGCCGGGGCCGATCCCGATCGCGCCCCGGACAGTTTGTCCGCAACTGCGTTTTCGGGAACCGGAGAAAATGAAAAAAGCCTTACATATCATGGATACATAAGGCTTTTTTGCTCGTTTCAGCGTCTTTCCGCGGCGCCTTCCAGAGCTGTTGACGAGGCTTGAACTCGTGACCTCTTCCTTACCAAGGAAGTGCTCTACCACTGAGCTACAACAGCAATTTCCTCGTTGAGTGGTGCAAAAGTACACAAGAAAAATGAAATGACCAAAAAAATGTGCGCTTTTCACAATTATTTTCTATCTTTACTACCGAATTATAACAAAAAACAGATGAAACGTATTCTGATAGTAGGCGCCGGAGGCCAGATCGGTTCCGAGCTGACAGTATTCCTGCGCGGAATTTACGGTGGGGCGAATGTCGTTGCCACCGACATGCGCGAGTGCAAATCTTTGGGCGAGGACGGTCCCTTCGAGGTGCTCAACGCCCTTGATGCCACGGCCATGGCTTCGGTTGTGGCGCGATACCACATCGACACGATCTTCAATCTCGTGGCGCTCCTGTCGGCCGTCGGCGAGCGCAATCCCCAGATGGCGTGGAACGTCAACATGGGAGCGCTCAACAATTCGCTCGAAGTGGCCCGCCAGCATCACTGCGCACTCTTTACCCCTTCGTCGATCGGTGCCTTCGGACCCTCGTCCCCCAAGGACAAAACTCCGCAGGATACGATCATGCAGCCGACGACCATCTACGGCATCTGCAAGGTTACCGGTGAGCTCCTCGGCAATTATTACCACCACAAATACGGGGTCGATACCCGTTCGGTGCGCTTCCCGGGGATCATTTCGAGTGTGACGCTCCCCGGCGGCGGTACGACCGACTATGCCGTGGAGATCTACTACGAAGCGATCCGAAGCGGCCGTTACACCTGCCCGTGCCCCACGACGTCTACATGGACATGATCTACATGCCGGACGCGTTGCGTGCGTGCGTCGAACTGATGGAGGCCGACCCCGCGAAATTCATCCACCGCAACAGTTTCAATCTGGCATCGATGAGCTTCACGCCCGAGATCATCTATGCCGAGATCCGCAAGCGGCTGCCCGACTTCCGGATGGATTACGACATCGACCCCGTGAAGCGCGAGATTGCCGAGAGCTGGCCCAATTCGCTGGACGACACCTGCGCCCGCGAGGAGGGGGCTGGCGGCCCGAGTGGGACCTCTCGCGCATGACCGACGACATGCTCGCCCACATTCGCACGAAACTTGGAAAAGAGTAGCCTTTCCCGTGGAGCCGAATGAAAAACCGACGACGGAGCGGCTGGCCGCTTCGTCGTCGAGTTGGAACGGAGCGCCGCTTCCCGCCTATCCCGAGGAGCGGCCTTTTGTTACGCTGCTGCGGATCGTCATTCCGCCGCACGCGCGTCTGCCGCGCCACAGCCATCCGGTGATCAATGCCGGGGTGGTGCTGCGCGGCGAACTGACCGTGGTGGCCGATGACGGTGCGGAGCGGACGTTCCGGGCCGGCGAGGGATCATCGAAATGGTAGGAACCTTGCATTATGGAGAGAACCGGGGCGCCGAGCCTGTCGAACTGGCCATGTTCTATGCCGGGTCGGAGGGCGCGCCGCTTTCGGTTGCGGAGGGGTGAAGCGACAAAACCGAAGAGCCCATGAAGAAGTGGAAGAAGATCGTTGGTTGGACGGCCGGCTTGCTGGCCCTGTGCCTTGCGGCGGTTGCGGGAGGCGGATTCTACCTGCTCTCCTATGCCCTGCGGCCCGATGCGGTGATGGCGGAGAAGAATGCCGCCTCGTATAAATATATGTATGAGGAGTATCCCTTCCTGTCCGGATGGCTTGACAGCCTCCGCCGTACGGGAGCCCTGCGTGATACGGTCATCACGGGTGCGGAGGGCGAGCGGCTGCATGCGATCTATGCCGCGGCGCCGCGGCCGACCGACCGCACGGCCGTAATCGTCCACGGCTATACAGACAACGCCATCCGGATGCTGATGATCGGCTATCTCTACAATCGTGACCTGGGGTGCAACATCCTGCTGCCGGACCTGCACTACCACGGTCAAAGCGAAGGCCGGGCCATCCGCATGGGATGGCGCGACCGGCTCGACGTGCTGCGGTGGATCGGGGTGGCCGACGGAATCTTCGGCGGCGATACGCGCACGGTCGTGCACGGCATCTCGATGGGCGCCGCGACGACGATAAAGGTTTCGGGCGAAGAGCAGCACGCCCTATGTGAAGTGCTTCGTCGAGGATTGCGGCTATACGAGCGTCTGGGACCAGTTCGCGAAGGAACTCCGCGAGCAAAGTTCTCGCTGCCGACGTTCCCGCTGCTGCATGTGGCCAGCTGGCTCTGCGAGCTGCGCTACGGCTGGAATTTCCGCGAGGCGTCGGCTCTCGACCAGGTGGCGCGCTGCGACCGGCCGATGCTCTTTATCCACGGCGACGCCGACGATTACGTGCCGACGTGGATGGTCTACCCCTTTACGGGGCGAAGCCCGGCGACAAGGAGCTGTGGGTCGTTCCGGGCGCCGCGCATGCCCGCTCCTATCATGATAATCCCGAGGAGTACACGCGGCGCGTGGGTGCCTTTTGTCGAAAAATACATTCCCGACGACCGGCAATAGGCAGCAAGAATGTAATAGTACAATTGAAACGATGCGTTATTTATCGGCATCCTTGAATGCTTGACTCATACAGCCGAGAAATCCAAATACGAAAATAAATAGCCACATTTTTGTCTTATTATGATATGCAAATATAGCAAGTTTTTATGAGTTTCTTATATATTATTAGAATTAATAAAAACCGGGGGTTCTTTGCGAACCTCCGGTTTTTCGTTTTCGGAATCTCCCGATTACTCGGCCTTGCCGTCCGAACCCAGAACCTCCCTTGATCTTGTGGATGTAGAGCTTCTTCATGTTGTCGCGAGCCGGACCCAGGTACTTGCGGGGGTCGAACTCTGCGGGCTTCGTGGCGAAGACCTCACGGATGGCGGCCGTCATGGCAAGACGCGAGTCGGAGTCGATGTTGATCTTGCAGACGGCGCTCTTGGAAGCCTCGCGGAGCTGCTCCTCGGGGATACCTACGGCATCCTTCAGTGCACCGCCGTACTTGTTGATGGTGTCGACCTCCTCCTGGGGTACGGACGACGATCCGTGGAGCACGATGGGGAAGCCGGGGAGCTCCTTCTCGATGGCCTCGAGTACGTCGAATGCCAGGGGGCGGAACCAGACGGCCCGTCTTCGGGTCAACGGTGCACTGCTCGGGCGTGAACTTGTTGGCACCGTGCGACGTACCTATCGAGATGGCCAGCGAGTCAACGCCGGTCTTGGTTACGAAGTCGACAACCTCCTCGGGTTTGGTGTAGTGGCTCTCCTCGGCGGCCACCTCGTCCTCGACACCGGCCAGCACGCCCAGCTCGCCCTCGACCGTTACGTCGAACTGGTGAGCATACTCGACGACCTTTTTCGTGAGGGCTACGTTCTCATCGTAGGGGGAGCGACGAACCGTCGATCATCACCGACGAGAAGCCCATGTCGATGCAGCTCTT
>VOFC01001642.1_pt1 | contig 28104 bp, 41 predicted proteins | sample 5384161 | NCBI WGS metagenome assembly VOFC01 (sample SAMN12384722, study PRJNA508395) | human gut metagenome | isolation source: healthy gut B | host: Homo sapiens | reverse complement strand
AAACAGCAGGAACTGGCCAAAAATACGCCAGAAACCGAGAGAAGTACAGCCAAGAGCTGGCAAAACTCTATGAGGAGGAAGGGTCAAGCCCTCCGGCAGGCGCCTGTGGTCCTTCCTGCCCATGCCCTTTTGATGGTGCTGTATTTGGTGGTCCGGCAACCTCTGACCTATCTGTTGGGGATGAACCAGGACCAGTTCAATGCTGTGTCCAGCCTTCTCTACGGAAGTGTTCAGGACTACTCAACGGGCAGCTGCAGATGGCCCAGGATGTCTTCCTGCGCCACGACGAGATCGTCTCGGCCATCCCGGAGCTGTCTAACATGCCCCTCATCGACTTTACCTTCCTGGGGGTGAACCTGTCTCAGACGCCCCACTTCCTGTTCTGGCAGCAGGAGGGCGTGGGCCAGGCCTTCGGTCTGTGGCTGATGGTGTCTATGATCATCACCAACCACATCAACGCCAACGTCTTTGCACACCAGAAAGTCCACCATGGACCAGTCCGCCAAGATGACCATGATCATCATGCCCCTGTTCTCCCTGTGGATCTGCTTTACCCTGCCTGCTGCCCTGGGCGTGTACTGGATCGGCAACAGCCTGTTTGCCATGCTCAGTGAGTTTGCCAACATCCCTTCCTCCGCTCCTTCCTGAAGAAGCAGGCCGAGGATCGGGAACGGCGAAAAAGAAAGAGGCCCAGGAACGGGCCGCCCAGGAACGGAAAGCCCAGGCCGAAGCCAAGAAGAAGGCCGCCGAGGAGCGCCGCCGCATCCAGATGGAGCGAAACTGAACAAGAGTATCGCTACGGCCAGCCGGGAAGGGCCGCGTACCTATGCCCGGGGCCGTATGTATGACCCAGACCGTTACCCCACCTTCCCCTACCAGGACCCCAATAAACTGGCCAAGCTGGAGGAGATCGAGCGCCAGCGCCAGGAGGAGGAGAAAGCCTCCGCCAAGAAGTCCAAGGGGAAGAAGGGAGCCAAAGGCGAATCTTCTCTGCCGGAGTCCCCGTCCCCCCAGGAGGAAACCAAGGAGACCCCCGTTTCCACCCTTGACCAGGCCCCCAGCGCCGACCCCTCCCCGGCTGAACCTGCTGCGGAGGAGGTAGAGGAGACCTTCGTGGAGGAGTCCTTCCTGGAAGAGGCGGAAGAGGACCAGAACGAAAAGAAATAAGGAGAAGCCTGATGGAAAAATGGATCGAAGCCACCGGCAGAACAGAGGATCTTTGCCGTGCAGAATGCCCTGGCGCGCTGGGGCTGGACCGGGACAGCGTGTCCGTTGAGATTCTGGAGCGGGCAAGAAGCGGATTTTTCGGCATCGGCGGCTCCCCGGCAAAAGTCAAGGTCACCTATGAAGTGCCTGACGAGGCCCCCGCGCCCCAGCAGGAGGAGACCCTTTCTGCCCCCAGAAAGAAAAAGCCCCCAAAGAGGAACCCAAGCAGACGGTGACCCCGGCCCAGGCCTCCCCCGTGGAGGAGAAGGCCCCCGCTGCCGCCCAAACAGAGGAAGCAGCCCCCAGGCGACCCCTGCAGAGGGGAAGGCCGTGGACTATGAGGCCCGCATTCGCGCCTTCCTCACAGGCCTTCTGGAGCAGATGGGGTGGAAGCCACCATCACCGTGGGCCCCCGGACGGAGAACGGCATCCCCGTCACCTTGGACGGGCCCAAGCTGGGCGCCGTCATCGGCCACCGGGGAAACCCTGGATGCCATCCAGCAGCTGACCAACTACACGGTGAACCGGGGCCGCACCCACCGGGTGCGCATCCACATCGATGCAGAAAACTACCGGGCCAAGCGGGAGGAGTCCCTTCGCCGCCTGGCCAGCAAGGTGGCGGCCAAAGTGGTCAAATACCGTCGGAACATCACCCTGGAGCCCATGAACGCCTATGAGCGTCATGTGATCCACGAGACCCTCCAGGACTACCCCGACGTCATCACCTATTCCACGGGAACCGAGCCCAACCGCCGCACGGTGGTGGCCTATTCCCGGGGCAAGCACGCCTATTGAGCCAAAAACGGCGGGGGAGGAAGCCACTCCACCGCCGTTTTTTCGGGAAAAAAAGGACCCTGCGGGTCCCATCTGTAAAGGAGGGAATGGACATGACATTCCGTGACCGCATTCACCCCCAGCTGCGGGATTGGTACGACGCCTCCGCCGGATTTGACTTTGACCATCTGGAGACCTTCGTACCCAAGTGCAACGAAGCAGAGTTGGCAAACCTGAAGGAGGATCCCCAGGTGGTCACCTATGACCGGACCATCCCCGGCCCGGTGGGTTCCCCGGATGTGAAGATCCGGGTCTATGCCCCCAGGACCGGGAGAGCAAAGCGGCCGCCGTGTCTGTTCTTCTACCACGGAGGGGGTTCCTGTTCGGCACCGTCTACCGGCAGGAGGCCCCTGTGCCAGCGCTATGTGAAGCACGTGGGGTGCGTGGTGGTCTCGGTGGAGTACCGTCTGGCCCCCAGTGGAAGATGCCCGCCCCCTTGGAGGACTGCTACGCCGCCCTCCTCTGGGCCCATGAAAACCACGAGGAACTGGGGATCGACCCCCAGTGCCTGGCGGTGGCCGGCCTGTCTGCCGGGGGCAACCTGGCCGCGGCGGTGGCCCTCATGGCCCGGGACCGGAAGGGCCCTGCCCTCTGCCTGCAGATGCCCCTGTACGGAGAGCTGGATTACCGCCTGGAGACCCCCTCCGCCCACGAGATCACCGACCCCAAGGTCTGGTGCCGGGACAACTGCGAGAAGTCCTGGGAGAAGGTCCTCAGCCCCGGCCACCTGCCCACCCAGTACGAGTCCCCCGCCCTGGCCAAGGATCTGGCGGGCCTGCCCCCTCTTCTCCTACATCGGCCAGCTGGACCCGGGCCGGGATGAGAACATCGCCTACTGGACCCGGATGATGGAGGCGGGGGTGCCGGTGGAGTACCACGTCTTCCCGGGGTGCTACCACTGCTTTGAGCTCAGCGTCCCCGAGGCCGACTACAGCAAAGGCGGCTTATGCGCTGAGTTACGCCGGCGCGCGGCGGGCCTTCTACGGGGAGGCGTAAGGAGGGGGCCTCTGCCGTCGGTAGGTGGTTCTGTTAGAACCTCCGCAGGTCCAGACCTGCGAGGTGGGTTCCCGCCCGGTCCCGGGCGGGGATCCAGGCTTTCTCTAGAAAGCCCGGACGCAAGAGTCGCGGGGGGTGGCCCCCCCCCCCATGGCCCGCTCGTTGGCACTCGCTGGTTTTGGCGGTGGTGTCGCATTGTTCCGGTCGATAGGCTATTACGGTGCCCATATAGGTACCCTGATTTGGAGACTTTCTTTTACAAAAATGCTTTTCAGCATATTTTCCCTCGAAAATGCGTCCCAAATCGGTCTTAGCATACCGGAGGAAATAGCCCCTCGAAGGCACCAGAGCCAACCAACCCCAAACCCAGCGAGTGGGAACGAGCGGCCATAAAAACCTGGGGTCCAGGGGCGGAGCCCCGGCCCTCTTTCTCCCCATTTCTCAGGGAGAAATGGGGACCCCCCTGCCGGGCAGGCGGGGCCCCTGGGGCGCCGCGCCCCCCAAGGGCAGCTTCGAGCGGCCCACCCAGAGGGTACGTACTGGGCCTACTCCAACACCCCCACCGAAAACGCAAAGGAGGCGACGGCGTGGAACTCTCCCAACATCTAAAAACCCGCATGGCCCAGCGGAAGCTGGCCCACGCCTACCTGGTGGTGGGGGAGAACCGCCGCCAGCTGGCGGACCAGCTGGCCGCCGCCTGGGTGTGCACCGGGAGGCGCCCCCTGCGGCCGCCGCGCCCGGTCGCGGAAAGCCGCCCAAGGGATCCATCCCGACATTGTCCGGGCGGATCCGGAGGGGGGGAGGGGCTGAAGGCCGAGGCCGTCCGGGCCCTTCGGTCGGACGCCTACATCCTGCCCAACGAGGCGCCAAGGAAGGTCTACCTCCTGGAGCACGCGGAACTGCTGAACCAGACGGGGCAGAACATCCTGCTCAAACTCATCGAGGAGGGCCCCTCCTATGCCTGCTTCCTCTTTCTGAGCCCCAACCCGGAGCTCCTTCTGCCCACCATCCGCTCCCGGTGCGAGACCCTCCGGGCCCCGGGGAGAGGAAACCCATCAGGCCAGTCAGGAGGGGGGCAGCTGGCCAACCTCATTCTCACCGGCGCTCCGCCGAAGGAGCGCCTGCCCTTCCTCATTTCCTGGAAAAGCGGGACCGGGAAGAGATCGGTTGGATGTTGGAGGAGACCGTGGCCCGGCTCACCGCCGCCCTGCCCCAGCGGCCGGACCTTCTGCCGGTGCTGGACCGGCTTGCCCCCATTCAGCGGGCCTGCGACTTCAACATCAGTGCGGGCCATTTGTGCGGCTGGCTTGCCGCCGCTTTGTAGATAAAGGAGTACACTATGGCAGAGATTGTCAGTGTTCGCTTTCGCGGCGAAGGGAAACAATACTATTTTTGATCCCCAAGGCCTCACCTGCCGGCCTGGGGACGGCCTCATTGTGGAGACCGCTTCCGGGCAGGAGTTTGCCCACTGTGTCCGTGGGAATTTCCGGTTGGAGGAGGCCCAGCTGGTCTCCCCTTCGCCCGGTGATTCGCCTGGCCACCCAGGAGGACCTGGCGGTGGTGGAGAAAAACCGGGAGAAGGAGAAGTACGCCTTCCGGGTTTGCCAGGAGAAAAATCCTGGAGCACGAGCTGGAGATGAAGTTGGTCAGCGTGGAGTGCAACTTCGAGGGCACCAAGATCCTCTTCTTCTTCACCTCCGACGGCCGGGTGGACTTCCGGGGCCTGGTGAAGAGCCTGGCTCGCCGTCTTCCATACCCGCATCGAACTGCGGCAGATCGGCATCCGGGACGAGGCCAAGATGTTAGGGGGCTTGGGCATCTGCGGCCGGCCCTTCTCTTGCTGCAGCTCCTTCCTGCGGGAGTTCCAGCCGGTGTCCATTAAGATGGCCAAAACCCAAAACCTCTCCCTGAACCCCACCAAGATTTCCGGCACCTGCGGCCGCCTGATGTGCTTTGCCTGAAGTACGAGCAGAACGCCTATGAGGACCTGATGAAAGGCGCCCCCAAGGCAGACTCCTTCGTGGAAAACCCCCGACGGGGCGGGGACCATCAACAGCGTCAACACCCTCCGGGAGCAGGTGCGGGTCCGGCTGGACAGCGCGCCGGACAGCTTAAAGACCTACCACAACAGCGAGATCCGGGTGATCCGCAGCGGCAAGGGCAAGCGGCCGGAGGGCTATGTGGAGCCCCCCAGAGGAGCTGGCCAAGCTGCGGAAGGTCAGCGAGTCCCCCGAGGACCAGTACCGCCGGGAGCAGGCCGCCCTGGCCGCCGCCCTGACGAGTTCATGGCGGAGCACCAGGAGGTCGCCGCCCATCCCGACCACAGCGCCCCTCCCGCCGCCGCCGGGGGACCGGGGCAAGAACGCCGAACGGGCAGAGCGCGCCTTAGAGGCCGAGGTGGAAAAGGAGAAGGAGAAGCAGCGGCACCGCCGCTCCCGCCACCACCGCAAAGCAGCCCGCGCGACCAACCCCTCCAGGGGCAGACCGACCCCCCACAGCTTGGCCGCCCTGGCAGAGGAGGTCCTGGAGCAGGAGGAGGGCGCCGCCCCCTCCCGCCGCCGCAAAGAGCCGGAGCCGGGGCCGCAAAGCAAGCCCAGCGGCGCCCGACAGGAGAAACCCAACCGGGAGGCCCCTTCCGCCAAACCCGGAGAGGGCGGGGAGAAGAAGAGCCGCTCCCGCTGGCACCGGCGAGGCCACCGCCGCGGCGGCGGCCAGGGCGCGCTGGCGGCCAAACCCCACCCCCCCCAGAACTGACCCATAATAGACCCGTGGCAACGAACAGGGCCGCCCCGCAAACACCGCCGGGCGGCCTGTTTCTTTCCTCTGGATTTTCCTTGACAGGGGAAACGAGGGGCAGTATCATAAAAAATTGGGCATTGCGTTATCTCCCAAGAATTTAACAAAAAAGGGTTTTCGATTTTACACGCGTTCCATATGCTAAAGAATAGGTTTTTCTGTCCATCGGCAGGGACAGAACAGGAGGACATCATGAAACAAGCAGTCATTGATATCGGGTCCAATTCTATGCGCCTCACGGTCTATGAAACCACAGAGACCGGGGGCTTTACCATCCTGTTCAAGGATAAAGTGATGGCCGGGCTGGCCGGCTATGTGGAGGACGGGGCGCTGAGCCTGGACGGCATCGCCCGGGCTGTGTTGGGCCTGATGTCCTTTCGGAACACCTTGGAGGCCTTAAACATCACCCAAGTGTCTGTGTTTGCCACCGCCTCCCTGCGCAACATCACCAACACCGCCCAGGCGGTGAGCACCATCCAGCGGGCCACCGGCTTTTCCATTGAGGTGATCTCCGGGGAGGAGGAGGCCCGCTACGGTTACGCCGGGGCCATGGAGGAGCTGGACCTGTCTGACGGCCTGTTCGTGGACATTGGCGGGGCCAGCACCGAGGTGGTCCGCTTTGCCGACCGGCGACTGATCACAGCCAACAGCTGCCCCGTGGGCTCCCTGAAGCTGTACCGGGATTGGGTGAAGAAGATCCTCCCCAACCGGGAGGCCATCCAGAACATGGAGCACGCTATCCAGCAGGCCATGGAGGGCGTGATCCATCAGTCCGTCCCCCAAGGGCTGCCTCTGGTGTGCGTGGGGAACCTCCCGGGCGGCGCTGAAGCTGGCTAAGCGCGTATGCCACCTGCCGGAGAGCGCCAACCGCATCTCGATCCAGCAGTTACAGCAGGTGTGTGCTGCCCTCTGTGCCTCCCAGAAGGCGGCGGCAGACCTGATCTTAAAGGTGGAACCGGAGCGGATCCACACCATGATTCCCCGGCCTGCTCATCCTTCGGCACATCGTGGAAGGCTTTGGCGCCGGGGAAATGATTGTCAGCCAATACGGCGTAAGAGGGTTATTTATGTCAAAAGATTCGAAAGGCGTCTTAACGGATTACAGCTATACCCAAAACCGAGAACTCAGCTGGTGCGCTTCAACCGCCGGGTCCTGGAGGAGGCGGCCGACGACACCGTCCCCACCCTGGAGCGGTTGAAGTTTATCTCCATTTTTACCAGCAACCTGGACGAGTTTTTCATGGTCCGGGTGGGGAGTTTGGTGGATATGGCCTCCGTCTCCCCCAAGGACGTGGACAACAAGAGCGGCATGGGGCCCAAGGAGCAGCTGGCGGCCATCCACGAGGTGGTCCCCGGCCTCATTGAGATCAAGGGCCAGCTCTTCCAGCGGGTGAGCGCCCTGCTGGCCCAGGAGGGCATCCAGGACCTGGAGTACCCGGACCTCACAGACCAGGAACGGGTGCAGGCCGACGACTACTTTCGCTCCGCAGTGCTTTGCCCATCCTCTCCCCCCAGATTGTGGGGCGGCGCCATCCAACCCCCATTTGGACAACAAGGCCCTCTACATCACGGCCCTGCTGAGCAGCAAGAGCGGCAAAAAGTCCCTGGGCTTCATCCCCCCTGCCCGCCGCCCCCCTGCCCCCATCTTCCTGCTTTGCCGGGAAGCCAGGGGCGGTACCTGCGGCTGGAGAACATTATCCGCCACTGGGCCCCCAAACTCTTTGGCAAGTATGTGGTGGAGGAGACCTGCGTCATCAGCGCCACCCGGAACGCCGACCTCACCTTCGACACGGAGAAGTTCGAGGACCGGGAGGAGGACTTCCGCCAGCTGATGACCAAAATGCTCAAGAAGCGGGCCAACCAGGCCATTGTCCGCCTGGAACTGGGCCAGAAGCCCAGCCAGACCATGATGGACCTGCTCACCGGGATGATTCCCGTGGTCACCGGCCAGGTGTACTACGACAGCTCCCCCCTGGCCATGGGCTATGTGAGCCAGTTGGAAAAGCTGCCGCCGGAGGAGCTCCGGGCCAAGCTCACCTATGTGCCCTACCAGCCCGGTGGCCGGAGAACCTGAACCGGCAGGAGTCCATGATCGACCAGATCCGTCGGCGGGACCGGCTCCTCTTTTTCCCCTTTGACTCCATTGACCCCTTCCTGAAACTGCTGGAGGAGGCGGCGGAGCGGCCGGACGTGCTGTCCATCAAAATCACCATCTATCGGCTGGCGTCCTCCTCGAAAATTGCCCACATCCTCTGCCGAGCGGCGGAGAACGGGAAGGAAGTGCTGGTGCCCTCATGGAGCTGCGGGCGCGGTTTGACGAGGCCAACAACGTGGCCTGGTCGGAGCTGCTGGAGGAGGCGGGATGCAAGGTGATCTACGGCATGGAGAACTTCAAGTGCCACAGCAAGCTCTGCCTCATCACCCTCCAGGACAAGTCGGGCACCCATTACATCACCCAAGTTGGTACGGGCAACTACAACGAAAAGACCAGCGCCCTGTACACCGACCTGAGCGTGATGACCGCCTCCCCGTCATCGGGGCCGATGGGGCGGCCTTCTTCCGAAACATGCTCACGGACAATTTGGAGGGGGAGTACGACGCCCTTCTAGTGGCCCCCAAAGGCCTGAAGCCCAGCCTGTGCGATTTGATCCAGGCGGAGATCGACAAGGGGCAGCGACGGGTACATCTGCATCAAGGCCAACTCCGTCACCGAACGGGACATCATCGACAAGCTCCAGGAGGCCTCCCAGGCGGGGGGTCCAGGTGGAGATGATCATCCGGGGCATCTGTCGCATCCGCCCCGGGGTCTTTGCTGAAGACCGAGCACATCCAGGTCACCAGCATCGTGGGCCGGTACCTGGAGCACGCCCGGATCTATGTCTTTGGCAAGGGGACCAGGTGAAGTACTTCATCGCCTCGGCAGACCTGATGACGCGGAACCTCCAGCGGCGGGTGGAGATCGCCTGCCCCATCTGGGACAAGGAGATCCAGGGCCAGCTCCAGACCATCCTGGACACCCAGCTTCGGGACAATGCCAAGGCCTCCTTCCTCCAGCCCAGCGGCGCCTACCTCCGAAAGGAGCCCCAGAACAGCCAGCCCCGGCTGGACTGCCAGGAGGTCTTCCTGGAGACCTCCCTCCACCATCCGGAGCCTGCCGCCCCGGCCCAGAAGGCCCCGGAGAAGGCCTCCTTTTTCCAGCGACTGCGCGCCCTCTTCGGGGGAGCTGACCATATCCTTTTCCTGTTTCCAGTTTCCCAACGGGGAGGCAAAGACCGGCGAGAGCCGGTCTTTGTCTTTTTGTGGGGGAGGGAGGCAGGTGGTTCCGTCGGCCTTGGCGCAGGGGAGCCCTGCGGCGTGGGGCCGGGGGCCAAGCCTCCGGCAGTACGTACCCTACGGGCGGTGGGGGCTTTTACCCACCTCGGGGCGCGCTGCCCCCCGGGGTGCCTGCCGGCGGCCTCCATTTCTCCTGTGAGAAATGGAGGAAAAACACCAGGGAGGAGGAGTTTCCTGCTCCCTGGACCCACCTTCTCTGGTTTTTGAAACCGGGGGAAGGCGGGCTCTTCTTTTTCTTACAAACTGAGAACCGACGCCCGTAACGGCCCGCCCCCCGGCTGGGCGGGCTGGGAGGCGGGGGTTGGTATCGGGAGGAAAAGGTTGTGGGGTCCTCTGCCCAAAGCCTTCTCCTCGGGGAAGGTGGCCCGGCGCAGCCAGGGACGGATGAGGGGGCGACCGGCTACCCAACGGGGCAGAAGAAAGAGAAACCCAGAACATTTATATTGGATCCTTCCATTCTCTCTTGACGTTTGCTATAATTTCTTAAAATAGAACGGACATATTGTGAAGAAAGCGCATACTCCGCTGATTGAGGAGGGCATAGTAACATAATGAAAAAAGAGAGCAACTGCAATAATTATTTGCATCTTGTTATTTATAAATCATGTTTCAGCGGCAGTCTTGTATGAATTTGGTAATCTTGAAGATGCAAAAGAATGGGTAAGGGAGATTGGGACAGAATACTATGAAGACTCTGACTATTTTGATAGCTATAATGAGCAGTTAGATGTATTCTATAATTCTGATGATATGATTTATTTAGACTTTGTTGATGGAGAAGTTGTCTTCGAAAGTGTTGGAGAAACTTCTTGAAAGCCGGGGATATACTTATTCAGATGGTATTTGGAGTGATGGGGAAGGGTTCTATTATGAAGATTCTTGGAACTATATGAGTTGGTCAGAGGCTGAAGAAGAAGCCCGCGAAGCAGGTATTTCGTACTGTCCAGAATGTGAACGTGTCATCTATGAATCTGGAGACCACAGTGAAGAATGCCCAGAGAGTCCAATCAACAGAGAACAATCGGATTTGAAAGCAGAAGCATCTAGGGAAAACCAAGACGTTTTGTTCTATCTTAAACTTGGCGGAGCAATTATTTGCGCCTGGGTTTTTGTTTGCATTGTGAAAAGACTGGTTACAAGAAAAAATAAAAAAGAAACAAAATCAGACACAGCCTTTCATGGCTGCGTCTGATTTTATAGGGCAACAACGTACCTCCGTTTCTAGACCGGGCCCAGCAGGAAAAATTCCGCCAGGACACTCAGCGGAGGGGTGCCGCCAAAATCAGTATATCATACGTTGAAGAGATGGCAACGAGGTGTTTCAAAGATAAATGATAAAGAAGGCGACCCTGTGCCGATCAAGACCAGGACCCTTTCAGGCTACCCCAGCGACACAGCTTCGCCTTCTGCAGACAGTATATAGGGAAAAGGAAGGACTGTCAACGCAGACTTGAACGCACGTGGCGACGCAGAATAAAAACCCCTCCCGCGGCGCCGCCGAAGAGAGGGTTCGTTTCTTACACGCTGTGAGGGAGAGGGATTAGTTGTACTTGTAGAAGCCCTCGCCGGTCTTCTGGCCCAGCAGGCCAGCGCGCACCATCTTCTTCATGGTCAGAGCGGGCCGATACTTGGAGTCGCCGGTCTCGGTGAAGATGGTCTCCATGATGGCCAGGCAGATGTCCAGACCAACCAGGTCGGCCAGAGCCAGGGGCCCATCTTGTGGTTAGCACCGTACATCATAGCGGTGTCGATGTCCTCCTTGGAGGCGATGCCGTTCTCCAGGACGATGATGGCCTCGTTGATCATGGGGAACAGGATGCGGTTGACCACGAAACCGGGAGCCTCGCCGACCTCGACGGGGTTCTTGCCGATCTCCTTGGCGCAGGCATAGACAGCCTGGAAGGACTCGTCGTTGGTACGGGCGCCGCGGATGACTTCCACCAGCTTCATAGCGGGAGCAGGGTTGAAGAAGTGCATGCCCAGGACCTTCTCAGGACGCTTGGTGGCGGCAGACAATGGCGGTGATGGAGATGGAGGAGGTGTTGGAGGCCAGGATGGTCTCAGGCTTGCAGATGGTGTCCAGCTCCTTGAAGATGTCCTTCTTCACGTCCAGGACCTCGATGGCGCCTTCCACAACCAGGTCGCAGTCCTTGGCGTCAGCCAGCTCCAGGGTGAAGGAGACGCGGGAGAGCATCTCGTTCTTCTGGTCCTCGGTGATCTTGCCCTTGGAGACCTTCTTCTCCAGGTTCTTCTTCAGAACGCCCTCGCCGCGCTGAATGAAAGCGTCAGCGATGTCGCGGACGATGACGGTCTTGCCAGCCTCAGCGAAAACCTGGGCAATACCCATGCCCATGGTGCCGGCGCCCAGCACCATAATCTTGTTAATAGCCATTGTGGTGTTCCTCCAATTTAGTATCTATAAAAATTTTTTAAAAACGAAGAAGTAAAGGACTCCGCCAGACCCGAAGCCTCGCAGAGTTCCGGCGCCCACAGGCGCCGGAATCAAATGGAATCTGTTTTTCTGGGGACCTGTGCCCCGGAAAAAACACTTTAGAAAAGATTAAGCGTTCTTGAAGTGCTTTTCCTTTCTCTTCTCCAGGAAAGCCTGCATACCTTCCTTCTGGGGTCATTGGACTTGCTTTGCCGGGAATGAATCCCGTCAAAGCCAAGGGGGTTTGCCTGAAGGCAAACCGCTTGTGCGGCGCTGCCGCGCCGTCCCCCTTTGGGGGTGCCAGGACCGGAGAAAAGATTAGGCGTTCTTGAAGTGCTTTTCCTTTCTCTTCTCCAGGAAAGCCTGCATACCTTCCTTCTGGTCCTCGGTGCCGAAGCAGGTGGCGAAGGCCAGGGCCTCGTAGCTGACGGCGGTGGAGATGTCGCAGTCCATGCCGCGGCGGATGGCCAGCTTGGAAGCGCGGATGGCCTTCTGAGCGTTCTTGCAGATCTTCTCAGCCAGCTTCATGGCCTCGTCCATCAGCTGGTCAGCGGGGACCACGTGGTTGACCATGCCGATCTCCAGGGCGCGGTTGGCGTCGATGGTGTCGGCGGTGTAGATCAGCTCCATGGCGGGGCCGGTGCCGATGATACGAGCCATACGCTGGGTGCCGGAGAAGCCGGGGGTGATGCCCAGGCCCACCTCGGGCTGACCGAACTTGGCCTTCTCGGAAGCCAGGATGATGTCGCAGGTCAGGGCCAGCTCGCAACCGCCGCCCAGAGCGAAGCCGTTGACAGCAGCGATGGTGGGCTTCTCCATCAGGTCCACCCGCAAAGAGGATGCGGTTGCCCAGTTCACTGAAGGCCAGGCCCTCAGCCACGTTCATGGGAGCCATCTCACCGATGTCAGCGCCGGCGATGAAAGCGCGGCCAGCGCCGGTGATGATGACGACATAGACGTCGTTGTCCTTCTCCACGTCGTCCAGAGCGGCCTCGAATTCGGCGAAAACAGCCTTATTCAGGGCGTTCAGAGCCTCGGGGCGGTTCATGGTGATGACCGCGATGTTGTTCTTTTGGTGACCTCAACAAGTGCCATAGGGATTTCCTCCTATTCTTGGTCATACAGAGCAAGATACCTCTGTACTGTAAAACTTCACCAGATAGTATACTTGATTTTTCTCCCCAGGGACAAGGCAAACCTTTTCTCAGTTTCACCGAAAAAATAAGGGGAAATCGTCTCATTTCCGGGAAAATGACAGGGGCTGAAAACAAGCTGCACAACTACTGTCATCTGACCGAGGAAAGAAAGAATTTGCAGGATGTCTTGCGTTTTTTTCGGCATTTTTCCCCAGGTCATGTTTTTCCCGGGGAAAACATACCATGAGGGGAACAGGAGGTGAGCCGGTGCGCGGTGTGGCGGTGCTGACCCTGACAGGGGTCTTGTCCCAAGTGGTGGGTTTTGTCTATCGGATCCTTCTGACCCGGCTGGCGGGGGCAGAGATTCTGGGGCTGTATCAACTGATCCTGCCGGTGTACTCGGTGCTGCTCTCCTTGACCTCGGTGGGGCTCACCACGGGGGTCTCCAACCTGTCCGCCTGGTACCAGGCCCTGGGGAACCAACGGGTCATCGACCAGGTGCGGGGCCAGGCGGTGAAGCTCTTTCTGCTGCTGGCCCTGGTCCCGTGCGGGCTGCCGCTGCTTTTTCTCCGACGGGGTGTCGGTCTACCTGTTGGGGGATGCCCGCACCCGGCTGGGGCTGATGCTGTTGGTGCCCTGCCTGGTGCTGACGGGGATAGAAAACCTCCAGAAACATTACTTTTTACGGCACCGGCCGGGTGTGCCCCCTGCGGCGGTGACGGAGCTCATCGAGCAGATCCTCCGGTCGGTGCTGGTGCTGGCCCTGGTGTGGGCCACCATCCCCGCCACCGCGGAGGAGGCGGTGGGGGCCATCGTCCTGGGCATGGCCCTGTGTGAGGTGACCTCTGCCCTCACCCAGACGGTCCTCTTCCGGCGCTATCTGGGCCCCCAGGGACCGGCTGGCAGGGGCGCCCTTCCCCCAGCACCGTCCGCAGGAAGCTGGGGCGGATCGCCCCCCCCTGGGCCTGGCGGCCCTGCTGGGGAACGGGATCTCCTCGGCCAACGCGGTGCTCATCCCCCGGTCGCTGGTGCTGGGGGCATGGACCAGAGCCAGGCGGTGTCCACCTATGGAGTGACCTTCGGCATGACCTTGCCCATGCTCCTGCTGCCCACGGCCTTTCTCAGCGCCCTGGGGCTGGTGCTCACCCCAAGCTCTCCCGGTGCGCCGCCCTGCGCAGGCGGGGGGAGATCCGCCGGTTGGTCCGCCGGTGGGTGAGTTTGGCCAACCTCATCCTGATCCCCGCCCTGGCCCTGCTGGCGGTGCTGGGACCTGCCCCCTGGGCCGGGCCCTTTACCAGGAGGAGCGGGTGGGGGATCACCTGCCTTTGCTGGCCCTGGGGGTCCTCTTCTCCTGCTGGCAGTCCCTGGGGGCCTATGTCCTCAACGGGGTGGACCGGCAGAAGGCCTCCGCCGCCATCGCCCTGGGGGCCGACGGGGTGCGGCTGGTCCTCACCTGCCTGACGGTGGGGCAGTGGGGCATGGGGGGCTACGCGGTGAGCTTTGTGCTGGCCTCCCTGGTGGGGGGGCGGTGCTCAGCTGGCGGGCGGTGGCCCAGGCCACGGGGCTGGCTCTGCCCATTTTCTCCTGGTTCACTGCCCCCCACCCTGGCCGCCTGCCTGGCGGCCTCCTGCGGGGATCTCATGGAGACCGTCCTCCTCCGGGCGGAGGCGGGGGTCCTGCCCAGCGCCCTGGGGGGCATGGGGTTTGGCCTGCTTTGCTGTACCTGGCGGCCCTCCAAGCCATGGGGGTGTGGGGCGGAAAACCGGAGCGGCCCCCGTAGGGGAATTGTGTTTTCCCCCTGGGATGGGGTATACTGGGGAAACCATCCAGGTGGGTTCCTCTGCCGGCGGCTGTGGGGGCGGTACCCTTTCGGGTGGGTGGCTCCGAAGCCACCTTGGGGCGCGCGCCCCAGGGGCCCCCTGCCCGGCGGGGGTCCCCATTTCTCCCGAGAAATGGGAGAAAGAGGGCCGGGGGCCTTGCCCCCTGGACCCCCCTGGTTTTATGGCCCGCTTGCTGCCGCTCGCTTGTTTTGGGGTTTGTGCCACATTGTCCCGGTCGTGGGGCTATTTCGCCGCCCATCTTCCTACCCTGATTTGGAGACTTTCTTTCATAAAATGCTTTTTCAGCATATTTTTCCGGGAAATGCGTCCCAAATCGGTCTTAGGATTTCGGAGGAAACAGCTCCTCGAACGGATCCGGGACAACAATCGCCAAAACGAGCGAGTGGGAACGAGCGGCCCATAAAAAGGGGGGGCGGGGGCCCTCCCCGCGACTCTTTGCGTCCGGGCTTTCTCTAGAGAAAGCCTGGATCCCCCGGGACCGGGCGGGAACCCACGTTGCAGGTCTGGACCTGCGCTGGTCCAAACCCGGACCACCTACCAGGGGCAGCCCGGTGCTTTGCGTACCCTCTGGGGAGTGCCTCCAGAAGCCGCCTTGGGGCGCGGCGCCCCGTTGCCCGCCCGGCCCCGGGCAGGGGCAGCTTTCTTTGGAAGAAAGCCGGAGGAAGCACCAGGGAGGAAGGGCTCCGCCCTGGACCCGGGTTTTTTCTGGCCGCTCGTTGCCACTCGCTGGGTTTGGGGATGGTTGCCTCTGGCCCGTTCGAGGTTCTATTTCCTCCGGTATACTAAGACCGATTTGGGACGCATTTTCGAGGAAAAATATGCTGGAAAGCATTTTTGTGAAAGAAAGATTCCAAATCAGGGGGATAGACATGGGACCCGTAATAGTCCCACGACCGCCATGTCCTCCCACCTCCCCAAAGCCTTCCCCTTGGGAAGGTGCCCCAGTGCGCACACTGGGGCGGATGAGGGGCGATTCTGTACCCAACCTTTCCTTGTAGAAAAAAGGGGGCTCCCGCTGTCGCCCCAACGGAAGTTTTTCTTCTGCCCCGTTGGGCAACCCGGTCGCCCCCATCCGTCACCTCCGGTGACAGCTTCCCCCAAGGGGAAGCCTCTGGGTGTGCAGCCCTACACGAAAAAAAGCGCCCCAAATCAGGGCACGTACATGGGCACCGTACCAGCCCCCCAGACCGTTCCGCCCCTGCGCCCCGCCACCACGCCAAAACCAGCGAGTGGGAACGAGCGGGCCCTAAAAAGGGGGGGCGGGGGCCCTCCCCGCGACTTGCGTCCGGGCTTTCTCTAGAGAAAGCCTGGATCCCCCCCGGGACCGGGCGGGAACCCACCCCGCAGGTGCCAACCTGCGCCGGTCCCAGTGGGAGCAACTACCGATGACGGAGATCCCCAGGGCGCCGCGCGCCCCGAGGCACCGTAAGAGCCACGACCACCCAAAGGGTACGCAGTACCCTATCGGGCTCCCGCCCGGAGTCGGGCGGGAAACCACCCCGCAGGTGCTAACCTGCGCTGGTTCAGAAAGAACCACCTACCAACGACCGAAACAGAGCCGGCCCGCCTGGCTCCCCCCTCTCATGGAGAAGGGAGAAAGGAGCACCCCCGCTATGACCCACCAGGACTACATGCGCCAGGCCCTGGCCCTGGCCCAGGAAGCCGCCGCCGCCGGGGAGGTCCCCGTGGGCGCGTCATTGTGGACAAGGACGGCCAGGTCATTGGCCGGGGCCGCAACCGCCGGGAGGAGGAGAAGAACCCCTGGCCCACGCCGAGCTGGACGCCATCGCCGACGCCTGCCGGCGGTACGGGGACTGGCGGCTGAAGGGGGCCCGGCTCTACGTCACCCTGGAGCCCTGCCCCATGTGCGCCGGGGGGATCATCTCCGCCCGATCCCGGAGATCTACTATGGGGCCAAAGACGCGGGCTTTGGGGCCTGCGGCTCCATCCTGAACCTCTTTGAGGAGGACTTCCGCCACCACCCCAAAATCGTGGGGCACATCTTAGAGGCGGAGTGCGCCGCCCTGCTCCGGGACTTTTTTGCCCAGGTGCGAGAAAAAGAGATGCAAACTTAAAGGAATTGTAACAATTGCGGCCTTTTTTTTGTAACATGTCCTTGGTAAGATATCCTTGCAAGAGTCAAGAAAGCTTCTTTTCATTTTTTAACCTTCGGGAAAACGGGGCCAGCAGTGGTTTACGCGGGCCCTTTTTCCTGCCCTTTTTAGGGCCAGAGCAGGCTGAGCAGACAGAACCCGCTCTGGCCCAGACAGGCCAGCAGGATGGGGTACACCCAAAGGGGCCAGGGATACTTCATGGGGAACGCCTCCAGACCATTCCTCCCAAGGGAGGATAAAATGCCGCATTTTCCCCCATGATAAGACAGAGTATATCCCAAAGTCAAGGGAAATGCAGGATTTTTATATCCTAATAACGGGAAAGACATAGCATATAATATCCCACAGGAAAGAAGGGAATGCTATGTACGAGGAGTTCTTTTCCCGCCGCCTGGCCCAGCTGCCGGGGCCCAAAAGGGCGTCTCTGCCCGGGAGATGAGTTTGGCCATCGGGCAGAACAGCAGTTACATCAACCGCATTGAAAACCAGCGTGCCTTTCCTCCATGCAGGGCTTTTTTTATATCTGTGAATACCTGGGCGTCACCCCCCGGCGCCTTTTTGCCGACCCGGACGCCGGCGGGGCGGGAGGGGGTGGCCGGGAAGTTTGCCCGCCTCACCCCGGCCCCCCAAGCCCTGGTGGAGGCGCCGATGGACCAGCTGGCAAAGCCCCGGAATAGAAGAAACCACCCCCGGACGCGCCGCGTCCGGGGTGGTTTGCTCTAAGGGTGAGGATTATGACAGGACGGTGATTCCGTCCACAATGTAGTGGAAGGTGGGGTGGAGCTGTCCTGGTTCTCCGTATAGTAAAGTCCCCGTCCCCCAGGGAGAGGACCTCCCCGTCGCCAGCCACCCCGTGGGGGTCCGGCAAAGACCTGAGGCTCCCCTCCTCCAGGGCGGCGCTGGCGTCTTGATGGCCTGGGCGGTGCCGGAGGCCACCGCGGAGGCATTCAGATCGGTGAGGCCGCAGGCCCTGTCGGCATAGCCGCCGCACCAGTCCTGGGGAGATCTCCTCCCCCTCCAGCAGGCAGGTGAGGGCGTAGGTGTAATAGGCCTCCCAGTGGATCTGGACTGCGGTCAGGGCGGCGTCTGGGGCCACCTCGGCGATGTCCTGGTGGCAGCCCCACCACAAAGACCCCGTTGGCCTGGGCGGCCTCGGCGGTGGCGGCGGTGTTGGTGTTGTAGGGACAGCACGTGCAGCCCAGGTCGATGAGCCCTGGGCCAGCTGGGTCTCCTGCTCTGCATCGGACCAGGCGTTGGTGGCGGGACCACCATGGTGACCTGGTCGTTGACGCTTTTGGCCCCCCAGGTAGTAGGCGGTGAAGGCGGAGATCCCCTGGGCGGAGGGAAGGCGGCCACATAGCCCAACCGGTTGATCTCGGTTTTTCTGTCCGGCGGCGATGCCGGCCAGGTACCAGGCCTGGTGAGACCTGGGCGTAATGGGTGTGGGTGTTGTCCAGGGCGTCCTGGTTTCCCTGGGAGCCCCCCGCCTGGCAGACAGGAAGGTCCGGGTGGCTGACGGCGGCTTCGATCAGCGCCGTCTCATGGCCGGAGGCGGCGGAAAAGAGGATCTGGCAGCCTGCCCGTCAGTTCCTGGATGGTGTCGGCGCAGGTGTCGTCCTCCGGGACGTTGGAGCGCACCAGGACCTGGGTGTCATAGTCAATCCCCAGGGCCTGGCAGGCGGCCTGCAGGCCCTGGATGTGGTTTTGGTCATAGGGATCCTCCTCCTGCCCCGGCAGAAGCAGGCCGATCTGGACGGTGTCTGCGGTGGGGTGGGTTCGGTGTCCCCCTGGTTCTGGCCGCAGGCGGACAGGGAGAGGAGAAGGGGGTAGCGGCTAGGAGGGCCGCTGGGATCTTTTTGATTGTTTCATCAGCATCATCCTTTGGGGAATTTTGGGAGGGGCGGGGAAAGTTAGCGCTTCGTTCGGGGCGGTAGAGTACGGGGGTGTCAAGTATTCTGTTTGGTGTGAGGCCCCTCCCAAAATTGGGGGATTGCCGCTGCGCCCTGCCCTGCGGGCACACTGGCGGCTGAGAAGTATGTTTTGGCCGGCGGAGCCGGTCAAAACATGATTCCATTTTCTTTCCCCGCCTGCGGGCGGGGAAACTCTGCCGTGCCCTACCGGGCGAGGGGCATTGGACGGAAAGGTTGGTGGGGCCCTTAGGGTCTTTTTACGGGCTGCCGCCCGGACCTGCTGGGTGTGCCCTGCCGGGCGAGTCCGTTGGACGGAAGGGGGCTGGATACCCTATAGGAAACCGCCCACCACCCAAATCCTTGCTGTGCGGCCTTACACGAAAAAAGCGTTCCAAATCAGGGTACGCAGATGGGTACCGTAATAGCCCCACTACCGGAACAATGTGACACAACCGCCGAAACGAGCGAGTGGGAACGAGCGGGCCATAAAGAAGGGGGTCCAGGGGCTTGCCCCCTCCCTTTTCTCCCCATTTCTCGGGAGAAATGGGGACCCCTGCCGGGCAGGCGGGCCCCCGGCGCCGCGCCCCGAGGCACCATAAGAGCCCCGACCACCCGTAGGGTACGCAGTACCCTCACGCCCCCGCCCGGGACCGGGCGGGAACCCACGTGGCAGGGTCTACCCTGCGCCGGTTCCAACGGAACCGCCTACCGATGACGGCCGATGACGGAGGCCCCCGTTCTTAGAACACCCTGCGCCAGCGGCGCACCTCAGTCGCAGAAGACCACGCCGGTCTCCTCGCTCATGGACTGGATGCGGGCCAGGGATTCCACCCGGACCCCGTCCGTCCGCGCCAGCCGCCCGCCGGGCTGGAAGGCCTTCTCACGACCACCCCGGCCCCCACCACTTCCGCGCCGGCCTGGCGGACCAGGTCGGTGAGGGCCTGGAGGGCACTGCCGTTGGCCAGGAAGTCGTCCAACAGGAGAACCTTTTCCCCGGGGTGGAGGAACTCCTTGGAGACAAAAATGTTGTAAGGCCGCCGGTCCTGGGTGAAGGACTCCACCTGGCTGATGTACACATCCCCGGCGATGTTCTTGGTGCGGTTCTTCTTGGCAAAGACCACCGGCACGTTGCCGAAGGCCGGGGCGGCCAGGCAGGCGATGGCAATGCCCGAGGCCTCAATGGTGAGGATCCGGTCCACCTGACATCCGGCGAAGCGGCGCCGGAATTCCTGGCCGATCTCCTGGAGAAAGGCCACGTCCATCTGGTGGTTGAGGAAACTGTCCACCTTGAGGACCTCGTTGTTTCCCCGTACTTTTCCCTCTGCGCGGATCCGCCGCTTCAGTGCTTCCATGCAAATCTCCTCCTTCATTCCAATGGGACTTCCCTGGTTCCATTCTACTGCCTGGCCCCTGCCCTGGCAAGAGGCAAAGAATCACAAAAAATAACGGAAAAATCTGTTGAGAAAACGCTATTTTTAGCGGATGTGACAGCCAGCGCCAGCAAGGGCGAGAATGCAGGAGGAAAGCGCAAAAAATGCAAAATTTTGCTTGACTTTTCCGGCTCTCCTGGCTAAACTTGTACCTGATCAATTCACCCCACACCCTTTGGCGCTGTCCAGGAAGGGGTGCTCTGCCAGGCTTTGACCTGGTGGGGTACATGCTTTTTATTCTTTTATTTCAGAAAAGGAGACAAGAAAATGGATTTTCAGGCTATGTACAAGAGCAAGCTGACCACCGCCGAAGAGGCCGCCAAGCTGGTTAAGTCCGGCGACTGGGTGGACTATACCTGGTGCACCAACCACCCCGTGGCCCTGGACAGGCCCTGGCCGCCCGGAAGGATGAGCTGCACGACGTGAAGGTGCGCGGCGGCGTGACCATGTGGATGCCCGAGATCGCCAAGGCCGAGGACGCCGGTGAGCACTTCGCTTGGCACTCCTGGCACTGCTCCGGCATCGACCGGAAGATCATTGCCAAGGGCATGGGCTGGTTCTCCCCATGCGCTATTCCGAGCTGCCCCGGTTCTATCGGGACAACCTGAACCCCGTGGACGTGGCCATGATCCAGGTGACCCCCATGGACAAGCACGGCAACTTCTCCTTCTCCCTGGCTCCCTCTCACCTGTATGAGATGTGCGCCCGGGCCAAGCACATCGTGGTGGAGGTCAACAAGAACCTGCCCCCCGTCTATGGCCTGTATAAGACTGAGCTGAACATCGCCGACGTGACCTACGTGGTGGAAGGCGACAACCCCTCCATCCCCGAGCTGGGTTCCGTGCCCCCACCGACGTGGACCGCACCGTGGCCAACCTCATCGTCCCCGAGATCCCGAACGGCGCCTGCTTGCAGCTGGGCATCGGCGGCATGCCCAACACCGTGGGTGCCCTGATCGCCGAGTCCGACCTGAAGGACCTGGGCGTGCACACCGAGATGTACGTGGATGCCTTCGTGGACATCGCCAAGGCCGGCAAGATCACCGGCAAGAACAAGTCCCTGGACTATGGCCGTCAGGTCTATGCCTTTGCTGCCGGCACCCAGAAGCTGTATGACTACCTGAACAATAACCCCGCCTGCATGAGCGCCCCCGTGGATTACACCAACGACGTGCGCACCATTGCCCAGCTGGATAACTTTATGTCCATCAACAACATCGTGGACCTGGACCTGTTCGGCCAGGTGAACGCGGAGTCCGCCGGCACCAAGCAGATCTCCGGCACCGGCGGCCAGATGGACTTCGTTATGGGCGCATACCTGTCCCCCGGCGGCAAGAGCTTCATCTGCATGACCTCCGCCATGAAGGGCAAGGACGGCGAGCTGAAGTCCCGCATCGTGCCCACCCTGACCCCCGGCTCCATCTGCACCGACCCCGTTCCACCGTGCAGTACCTGGTCACGGAGTACGGCATGATCAATCTGAAGGGCCTGTCCACCTGGGAGCGGGCGGAGGCCATCATCTCCATCGCCCACCCCGACTTCCGGGACGAGCTGATCGCTTCCGCCGAGAAGATGGGCATCTGGAGAAAGTCCAACAAGCGGTAAGCGATTCCTGTTTTCTTTTGACTTTGACCTTTCCAAAAAAGCCCCTCCGAGCTTTGCTCGGAGGGGCTTTTTCTGGGCCAGACGCCTGGCGGCGTTTCCTGGCGCCGCTGGAAAACTCAGGCGGAGATCCAGGCTCCACCCTCTACGTGGAGGGTCTGACCGGTAACCCACCGGCTGTCCTCCGAGGCCAGGAAGAGTGCCGCGGGCGTGAAATCCTCATAGGCTTTCCCCGGCCGGTGCATGGCGTTCTGGGACATGTTCCCGATGAGGTATTCCTGGATTTCCTTTGGGGACTGGTGAATGCCCTCTTCGAACCGGTCGGTGATCACGTTGGGACAAACGCAGTTGACCCGGATGCCAAACTGCCCCCACTCCCGGGCGACCACCCGGGACAGGCCTCGGATGGCCTCCTTCTCTGCGGCGTAGGCGGCAAAGCCCTCCAGGCCGCTGACTCCGCCGATGGAGCCGAAGTTAATGATGGACCCGCCGTGCTCCTTCATGTAGGGGGAAGCACAGCCGCATCATCTGCCACGTGCCGTAGAGGCCGCTGTGAAGGGCCTCCTCCAGGTCGTTGATGGTGTGTTCCAGGAAGGGATGGGGGCGCTGATGGTGGAGGCGTTGTTGACCAGCACGTCAATGGTGCCAAAGGTTTCCGCCGTCTTTTCCACAAAGGCCTTCAGCTCGTCGTGGTGGGATACGTCTGCGACCATGGCTAGGACCTGTGCCCCAGCCTGCTGGCAGAGGTCCTGGTCTCTTGGAGCTTCTTCTCCCGGCGAGCGCAGATGGCCAGCTTAGCCCCTTCTTGGGCAAAGCGGAGGGCCATCTGCTTGCCCAGGCACCACCGCTGGCGCCGGTAATGATGACAACTTTTCCTTCTAATCTGTTCATAGAATACACCTCGTTTTCCGTTGCAATGGATGGCGTGTAGGTGGTGTAGCCCACCTTATTTTGGTATCATACCCTGGAAGAGGCCCTCTGTATTGCACAATCTTACGATTTATTATACAATATTAAGATCCTACCCGAGAAAAGGAGGGCCTTCTATGGAACATACCCCGAACCACCCCCTGTCATTCCGGTTCTTGGACGATGAGGCCGCCATCCAGTGGCTGGCGGAGAACGAGACCCATATTCAAACCCTCCTGTCCTGCGTCACCCGAGGTGACTTGGAAGGGATAGAGGCCGCCATCTCCCCAGGCGCCCCAGGGGATTCTGGCGGAGAGCCTGGCGGGGACCCTCTGCGACACACCAAAACCTGGTGATTATCCTAATCCATCTCCTCAAGCAAGCCGCCGTTGCCGGCGGCGCCCATCGTTTGCTTTGCGGCCAGCTGGAGGCCCGCTTCTTACAGCGCCTGGAGGAATCCCGCGCCGTCCCAGAGGTCTGCCGCCTGGCCGATGAGGCCAAGCGGACCTTTTGCCGCCGGGTGGCGGCGCCCAGAGGCCGCACCGCGTCAGATCCCCGCATCCAGCGGGCCATCCGTTACCTGGAGGACCATCTCACCCAGAAGATCACCTTGCAGCAGCTGGCCACCCAAGCTGGCCTGAGCCGGGAGTACTTCTGCACCCTGTTCCACCAGCAGACAGGGGAAGACGGTGTTTGCCTACCTCCGTTGGGCCCGGATACAGCTGGCCAAGGAAATGCTGGCTGCCACGGAAAACTCTCTGGCCGCCATTGCTTCCCTACTGGGGTTCAGTTCTCAGAGCCACTTTCAGCGGGCCTTTCGGGAAGTGGAGGGTCGCACCCCGTTCCTGTACCGCCGCCGGGCCTGGCGTGAGCAGGGGAGCCTGTTTTACCCCCTGGGGCTACCAGGGGGCCTCATTTTCTCAGAAAAAACCCGTGCCTGGGCAGGACGCCTGCCCAGGCACGGAAAAAGAAAGAGAGAGGTAGATTGCAGTCGATGAGAGGGGATCGGCTTAGTGACCCTTGCCGGAGAGCACGGCCCCAGAGATGACCATCTTCTGGATCTGGTTGGTGCCTTCGAAGATGCAGTAGGCCTTGATGTCCCGGAAGCACTTCTCCACGCAGTCTTCCTTCATGTAGCCCTTTGCCGCCCATGAGCTGGATGGCGTCGGTGCACACTTCCATGGCCGACTGGGTGGCGAACATCTTGGCCATGGCGGCCTCCTTGGAGAAGGGCAGGCCCTTGCTCTGCAGGTCGTTGGCGTGGGAGACCAGGCGGCCGGAGGCCTCAATCTTGGTGGCCATGTCGGCGATCATCCACTGGATGCCCTGGCGCTTGGCCACGGGGGCGCCGAAGGTCACTCTCTCCTTCACGAAGGCCAGCGCCTCGTCCAGGGCGCGGCGGGCGATGCCCACGGCCAGGGCGCCTACGCAGGCACGGGACTTGTCCAGGGTCTTCATGGCGTAGATGTAGCCCTTGCCTTCCTCGCCCACCAGGTTGGCGGCAGGCACGCGGACGTTATCGAATTTCAGGGAGCAGGTGGAGATGGTGCGGAAGCCGCACTTGTCCTCATACTTGGTCACCGAGAAGCCGGGGGTGTTGGTGGGGACCATGAAGGCGGAGATGCCCTTGGCGCCCTTTGGTGGGGTCAGTGGCAGCGAAGACGCAGGCGATGTCGGCCTCGCCGCCGTTGGTGATGAAGCACTTCTCACCGTTGATGACCCACTCGTCCCCGTCCTTGACGGCGGTGGTCTTTACATTGAGGCATCGGAGCCGGACTGGGGCTCGGTAAGGCAGAAGCAGGCATACCCTCTGCCGTTGAGGATGTGCTCGGAGAAATACTTCACCTGGTCGGGGGTGCCGCCGATGAGGATGGGCTTCAGGGCCAGGTTGGTGGTCTGCATGACGGAGGCAAAGTTGCCGTCATAGTAACCCATCTCTTCGTACATGACCTCGGCGGTGGCCAGGTCCACCTTGTTGCCGCCGTACTCCTTGGGGATCTCGAAGGAGTTCAGGCCCAGCTTGAAGGCCTTGGCGTACACGTCCATGGGGGATGGCCTTGGAGGGATCGACGATCTTGTCCCATTCCAGCATGATGGGTTCGATTTCCTTCTTACAGAATTCACCGATGGTGTCACACCACTTCTGCTGTTCTTCTGTCAACACACGCATTTCAAGTTACCTCCTAAATCAATGATGTCAATGAGAGAGGACGGAACCGCGCAACCAAACAGTATGCTGTATAATAGAGGAAAAAGGAAAGCCCAAGGGGCTTAATAGAAAGCACGCTGTATCATTGTGGAAAACCTTTTTCGTTCACCCTGCATCATAGCAGGGGAAGGGGGGATTTGTCAAGGGGTTTGGAAAAAATATAAAGAGATTTGGTAACTTTTTTCTCAAGCTAACGTGCCTTTTGGTCCGTCCAGCCCCGGGACGTTGACAACCGTTGTGGCCCATTGTATGATGGGATGGATTCTGGAAGAGAAGAGGAAAGGACAACCATGGAAAAGGACAAGGAATTTACCGTCGCCCGGCTCATTTTGCGCATGGCCAATCAGCTCGTCAAAACCTCAACCTCCACGTCAAGGCCCTGGGCCTGACCACCGAGCAGGCGGACAGTTTGCTCTTTTTTCTCTCCCATGAGAATGCGGTGATCAACGACCTCAAGGACTACCTCTGCGTCACCCACCAGACCGCCCGGGGCATCGTCCAGCGCATGGAGGGGAAAGGGGTGGTGACCACCCGGAAGTCCCCCACCGACGGGCGGTACCAAGTGGTCTCCCTCTCGGAGAAGGGCCGGAAAATGGGGGCCATCCTCTTGGAGAACGGCATCCAAACCGGCGACCGCCTGCTCCACGGCATGACGCCGGAACAGGAGGACCTCTTTCTCCAACTGATGCAGCTGGCCTTGGAAAACGTGGAAAACCACCCCATTTCCTCCGGAGAAGGGATGCTTTGCCCCGGAAATCCTGTGATCCGCCCAAAAAGGGAGGCAATCCGGCCCCGTCGACAGGGTTCCCAAGACTTCCCTTCCAAAAAATGGTAAACTCTGGTTGTTCTGAGAAAGGAGGCCAGAGAAATGCCGGTTTTATACAGACGGGGGTGCTGGAATCCACCCGGGTGACCATGCTCTCCCCGGATGTGATCTCCCCCAACCCCGACCAGCCCCGGCGGTACTTCGACCCCGACGGGCTGTATGAGTTGGCAGAGAGCATCCGGGTTCACGGCATTCTCCAACCCCTTTCCGTCCGGCGAAAGGGCGGCGGGCGGTATGAGCTCATCGCCGGAGAGCGCCGGGCGCGGGCCGCCATGATCTGCGGCCTGGAGCAGGTGCCCTGCCTGGTGCTGGAGGTGTCCCCGGGAAAGTTCCTGCCTGCTCTCCCTGATTGAAAACTTACAGCGGCGGGACCTGGACTTTTGGGAGGAGGCCAAGGCGTTGGAGCGGCTCACCACCGTCTATGGCCTCTCCCAGGAGGAGGCCGCCGCCAAGGTGGGCAAGTCCCAGTCGGCGGTGGCCAACAAGCTCCGCCTGCTTTGCCTGCCCCAGGAGGTGCTGGCCCTGCTCCGGAAGCATGGCTTCACCGAGCGCCATGCCAGGGCCCTTCTCCGCCTGCCCACCCCCGAGGCCCAGGCCGCCGGGGGCGGACCTGCTGGTGAAGGAGGGGTGGACGGTGGCCCGCACGGAGAAGTATGTGGAGGAGGTCCTCCGCAACCAGACCAAGGGGAAAAAGACCCGCCCTCCCCTGCTGATCCGGGACGTCCGGTTCTTCCTCAACAGCCTGGACCACAGCTTGGCGGTGATGCGCTCGGCCGGGGTGGCGGCCCAATGCCAGCGGAAGGAGGAGGGGAGGACCTTGCTTACCATACGAATTCCCAAGGCCAAGGGCCAAAGCCCCAGCGGAAGCGGTCCGGCCTGAGTTTTCCTTGCATATCCTTTCATCCTTGGCCGGATGTTTCACGTGAAACATCCGGCCCTTTTCGTTTTTTCCAGGGGGCAAAAACGGGGATTCCTTGGAATTCCAGGGAAATTTGGGTTGCAAAACCATAGGCTTCCCGGTATAATGGAACTCTACGGGAACTTACCCAGTAACCAATTCACAAGAACCGCAGGGTTCCGGGAAAGAAGGGAAACCATGGCCAAAACCATCGCCTTTGTCAACCAAAAAGGCGGGGTGGGGAAAACCACCAGGCGCGTGAACCTGGCCGCCTGCCTGCAGGAGGCCGGGGCAAAGGTCCTGGTGTGCGACTTTGACCCCCAGGGCAACGCCACCTCTGGCTTTTGGCGTGGATAAGGGGCGGTGTTTCCCACCATTTACGACGTTCTCATCAGCGGCGCGGCGGTGGAGCACGCCATCGTCCACACCAAGTACAGCGATGTCTTTGCCGGCCAACAAAGGGCTGGCCGGGGCTTCGGTGGAGATGATCCCCCTGGACCGCCGGGAGTATCGGCTGAAGGACGCCTTGGCCCAGGTGGAGGCAAACTATGAGTTCATCCTCATTGACTGCCCCCCTCCTTGGAACTGCTCACCCTCAACTGCCTGTGCGCGGCGGATACCGTGCTGGTGCCGGTCCAGTGCGAATACTATGCCCTGGAAGGCCTCAGCGACCTGCTGTCCACCGTCCGCATCGTGAAGGGGCGGCTGAACCCCGCCATCGCCCTGGAGGGGCTCTTGCTGACCATGTACGATGGCCGGACCAACCTCTCCCTCCAGGTGGCGGAGGAGGTCAAGCGCCACTTCCTGGCAAGGTCTTTGCCACGGTGATTCCCCGGAACGTGCGGCTGTCGGAGGCCCCAGCCACGGCAAACCGGTGACGGCTTACGACAGTTCCTCCCCGAGGGGCGGTGGCCTACCGGCGCCTGGCCGAGGAGCTGTTGGAGAAGAATCCCCTGCCCGCCGGGCATAACCCCCGCGGCAGCGGGTTTGTGGATTGCACCTTGTGCCATAGAAAGGAAGGGGATACCATGGCCTTAGGACGCGGGCTGGACGCGCTCCTGGGAGACACCACCCTTCAGGCCCAGACGGGAGGCTCCGTAAACCTCCCCCATTTCACAAGTGGAGCCTGGCCTGAACCAGCCCAGAAAAACACTTCGACGAGGAAGCCCTGGCCGACCTGGCGGAGTCCATCCGTCAGCACGGGATGCTCCAGCCCTTGACGGTGCGCCGGCTAGCCTCGGGATACTATCAGATCATCGCCGGGGAGCGCCGCTGGCGCCGCCCGGCAGGCAGGGCTGGAAGAGGTCCCCGCCATCATCATCGAGGCCGACGACCGGAAGGTCATGGAGTTGGCCTCATTGAAAACCTCCAGCGGGAGGACCTGAACCCTATGGAAGAGGCGGAGGGCTACCGCACCCTCATCCAGGACTACGGCCTGACCCAGGAGGAGGCCGCCCGGCGGGTGAGCAAATCCCCGGCCGGCGGTGGCCAACGCCATGCGGTTGCTGGCCCTGCCCCAGGAGGTCCAGTGGCTCATTGAGCAGGGCAACCTCTCCGCCGGCCACGGCCGGGCCCCTGCTGGCCCTGCCCACCCCGAGGCCCAAATCGCCTTCGCCGGGGAGATTGTGGACAAA
>VOFC01004020.1_pt1 | contig 28124 bp, 57 predicted proteins | sample 5384161 | NCBI WGS metagenome assembly VOFC01 (sample SAMN12384722, study PRJNA508395) | human gut metagenome | isolation source: healthy gut B | host: Homo sapiens | reverse complement strand
CTTCTTCATAACCGCTTGTTCCATTGATTTGACCAGCTGTATAAAGTCCTTCAATTAGTTTTGTTTCAAGGCTACGTTTAATTTGTTTAGAATCAATAGCATCATACTCTATTGCATAGGCATATCTTAAAATTTTAGCGTTTTCTAGTCCTTTTAAACTGTGAACCATCTCTTCTTGAACGTATTCAGGCATACTTGTTGAGAATCCCTGTAAATATATATCATCATATGATAAACTTTCTGGCTCTAAAAACAATTGATGACGTTCTTTATCACTAAATCTTACTACTTTATCTTCTATTGATGGACAATATCTTGGACCTACTCCTTCAACATAACCACCATACATACTAGATTCTTTTAGATGTTCTTTTATAATTTCATGAGTTTTACTATTAGTATAAACTAAATGACAAGGTATTTGATAGTGATATGCTAAAGCATCGTTGTTATCATAAGAAAAAGTCAAATTTTCTTTACTGCCTTTTCTATTGCTACTTTATCAAAGTCTATACTACTTCTTTTCAATTCTTGGCGGAGTACCAGTTTTAATCTCTTGATTGTAAAACCTAACTCTCTCAATTTAATACTTAAAAATTTGCTTTCTTTTTCTCCATGAGGTCCTTCAGACTTTTTCATTACTTCCTATTAAAATAGAACTTCTTAAATAAGTACCAGTAGTTAGTATTACTGCTTTAGCATTAATTTCTGTTCCATCAGCTAAAATAACTCCCATTGATCTTATGCCATCTTTAACTAAAATTTTCAACAAAAGCTCCCATTAAATCTAAATTTTCTTGATTTTTTCAAAGTCTTTTGCATTTCCCTTTTTTTATATAAAATTTTATCGGCTTGAGCTCTCAAAGCCTGAACAGCCTTTCCTTTTTTTTCATATTTAATATTTTCATCTGAAGAGAACTTTTATCAGTATTTTTTAGCCATCTCTCCACCTAAAGCATCTATTTCCCTTACTACTATACCTTTGCAGGTCCTCCCTATTGATGGATTACAAGGCATATCAGCTATATTTTCTAAATTTCCACTTATTAATAATGTTTTGTGATTTTTTTCTAGCACATGCAAGAGCTGCTTCACAACCAGCATGACCTCCACCTACAACAATAATTTTCATAATTCATTTTATCACTTCCCTACACAAAAATTTTCAAATAAAGTATCAAGTAATTCCTCATCATAAACTTCACCAGTAATAGTACCTAATTCTGTTTAATACTTCCTGTAAATCTATTTCTATAAGTTCTAATGGTATGTCTTTTTTTATTTTACTGTTTATTTTTACCAAAATTTCAAGTGCTTTAGTTGCACAGTTTAATTGTCTATTGTTAGCTAAGAATGTTCAGTTTCTTCTAGTCTATCAAGAGAAAACATCTTTACGATTTCTTGCTTTAATGAATTAACCCTTCCAAGGAATTCGTATTAGTATAAACTATATGAGAAAAAGAAAAACAGTATTTTTTTAGTTTCCTGAGGCAAAGTCGTCTTTATTTAACACAATTATTGTTTTATCTTTATCAAGTTTTCTATTATTTCATTATCCTCTGTTGACAAATTTTCATTAACATTAAAAACTGCTAAAACTAAATCAGCTTCACCCAATAATTCTAAACTTTTTTTTACTCCTAGTTGTTCAACAACATTATCCGTTTCTCTTATTCCAGCAGTATCTATTAGCGATAGCTCAACTCCATTTATAAAAACTGTACCTTCTACTATATCTCTAGTTGTTCCCTCAATATCGGTTACTATTGCTTTTTCCTGATTAATTAAGGTATTTAATATACTACTTTTGCCAACATTTGGACGTCCAACGATGACTGTTTTTTATACCATTTCTTACTATTTGATGAGATTCACTTTCTTCAATTGTTCTTTTTTAACTTTGGAATCAGTTTCTCTATTTCTGTTGCTATATCTTTTTTTGTAACTTCTTCAATATCATAATACTCTGGATAATCAATATTTACCTCTATATTAGCTATTAGTTTTTTAAAGGTTCTCTAAACGAATGAATATAGTTTTTTAATTTTCCTTCTAAGGAGTTCATTCCTAGTTTTCGTTGATTATCACTTTTGCTTTCAATTAGGTCCATAACGGCCTCAGCTTCGGTTAAGTCTATTCTACCATTTAAAAATGCCCTTTTTGTAAATTCCCCTCTATCAGCTGCTTTTATTCCTAACTCTTGAAGTAACGAAAAAACTGCTAATGTAGAATTTATTCCACCATGACAATTAATTTCTACTACATCTTCTCTAGTAAATGTTTTTGGTGCTCTCATTACTGTTACTAATACTTCATCAATCTTTTCATCACATTTTACAATATATCCATAATGAATAGTATGTGACTTAACTTTTTCTAAATCTTTTCCTTTAAATATTTTATTAACTAATGGAATCGCATCTATACCACTTACTCTAATAATCGAAATAGCTCCTACTCCTAATTTGGTAGCTATCGCTGCTATTGTATCATTTTCATAACTAATCATTTTTTATATACTTTCTCCTTTTTTTATTCTCATTTATTCCTAATATTTTTGAGCATCTATACCATAAAATGCTTCTCGAATTCTTAAAGGTATATTCAAATTTTCATTCATCAAATATTCTTTGTTTATTTCAAAAAATCTGAGTTCTGGTCGTATTACAATACCTGGTATGTTATAATGATCTTCTAAAAAGGACAAAATTTCTTCAAAAATCAATAACTGAATAATTTTTTGGATTCTCGTAAACATCCAATCCAAAACTATTTGTTATTTTCTTATCTCCTTCTATATAATACATTCTCTGTAATTTCTCTTGTGCATTTTTTGTATAAGCAATAACTTTTCATATGATAATAACTTTTTAGAAGAACAAGTTGACAACAAACTAAAAGCATTAGCAAGAATAATTGATAACCCAAAATAAGTAGAACTTAATCCTTTTTTGAAAGTATTTTTTGAGAAGAATTAAAAAAAAAGTACCATCCTCACCTATTTCTAATTCGTTTAGAAATTTTTTCTTTTGTTCTAATCTTTTTTCCATAATTTTAACTTTTCCAAATAATCAATAACTGTTGGATTTAATTCTAACTTGTTAATTAAATTTTCTGTAAAAGATATAGATGATTCTACATCATTCTTGACAATATCCAATTCATTTTTTCTTGTTCTTTCATATAAAGTCACTTCTTTCATTTTGACTATATTATAGTAAAAAAAATTTTAAAGTAAAGAAAAAAGAAGAATTAATCTTCTCTTGGTTTAATAACCACACAACGATTTGGTTCGTCTCCTACACTCTCAGTATAAACTTTTGAATTATTTGTTAAAACATTATGGACTATTCTTCTTTCATAAGAATTCATAGAATCCATTTTAACAGCAATTTTAGTAGATGACACCTCTTTTGCTAAACTTTTTGCTAAGTTTTCTAAATGGTATTCATTTTTTCTTTATAATCAGAAACATCTAGAAAAAAGCGATAATTAGTACCAGTTTCACTATTAACTATTTGTCTTAAAACAACTTGCAATGCTTCTAAATTTTTTCCATTTTACCTATTAATAAGGAATCATTACTAGAATATATCTTATACGTTGGTATGTTTTGCTTTACCTGAACCTCTATTTCAGCTTGATAGCCCATTTCTTTTAAAAGAGTAATTAATTTTTCCTTAACAAAATTTTAATTTCTCGTTTTTCTACTACTTCTATTTTACATTTCTTAGAAAGTAATGTTTTCTTTTCATCTACTACATTTATTATTAAATTGTCTTCTAACTCTTGTAATTCTATCTTTGCCTTATTAACTGCATCTTCATAGTTTTTTCCTATAAATGTATGCTTTTCCATCTATTTTTTCGCTCCTTTAGTTGTTATAGTATTTTGAACTATCATAAATAAATTTTGGGTAACCCAATATATACCAAGGGCAGATGGCATAAATAAAGCTGTAAATATAATCATCACACTCATCATAACTGGCAGCATTTTCATTGATGGATCTTGACTTGTTGCTCCACTCATCTTAAATGTGTAAATTGTTGTTGCTCCAATTAAAACAATTAATATTACATATACATAAAATGTTGAGGTGCCAAATCCAACTAATGGTGTTGTACCTAATTGTAAACCAATAAATTTGTCTTCAAATATTGCTGGTACTCTATTAATTGCTTCAAAAAAAGCAAAAAATAATGGTAATTGAATGAAAGAAACCAAACAACTGCTTAATGGATTAAAATTATATTTTTTATATACCATTAGCATTTCTTGATTTTGTCTCATTAAAGAAGCTTCATCAGTCTTTCCTTCATATTTCTTTCTAATTCTTTCTAATTCTGGGCTTGCTTGTTTCATCATTTCAGATTGAAGGGCCATCTTTTAGTAAATGGGAATAGTATAAATCTCAAAATAACTGTAATAATTATGATACTTATAGCAAAGCTACTAACTAATTTACCTAATTTTAAAATTATATATGCCAACGGTTTAACAAATATTGAAGTCCACAAACCTTCATAACCACCAGAAAGTAACTTTAAAATTATCACATTTTGGTAATTTTTTACATTCACTTTATTTTTTTTCATAAATTTTTACTGTCTTTTCATTCTCAGGTTGACACAAAATATTTTCTGTTAAAGATTGCCCTGTTTCAGGATTTTTAACAGCCTGTTTTTTACTATCAACAAGTGTTGTTGTACAGCCCGTCAATAATAAAATAGCTATTGATAATATAGCAACTTTTTTAGTTTTTTATTCTTCATAAATGCTCCTCCTAATGGTTATTAATTTTTAATAACAAATTGAATAACTCCTCTTTTAATTCAAGATATTCTTTATCTAAAGAACTCTTCCTTATAATTATAATACAATCATAATTATTTTTATAGTTTTTTGATATTCTGATATGATTGCTCTTGTCCTTCTTTTCATTTTATTGCGAATAACTGCTTTTCCTAATTTTTTAGGAGCAGCTATACCATACTTTGCTTTTGCTAATTGCTTTAGGTCTATAAAATAAGATATAGTCTTTACTTTTTTAGATGGGCATTTATTTATAATTTCATCAAATGTACTACTTTTCTTTATAATAAGTTCTTTATTCATATTTATAGTTCTACCCCTTTCCAAAAGAGTAAAAAACCACTGTGAAAACAGTGGATTATTTTACTAATTCTTTACGACCTTTTTTTCTTCACTATTTAAAATTTTTACCTGCTGAAACTTTACGAGCAAAAAAATCCATGTTTCTTAGCTCTTCTACGTTTATTTGGTTGATACGTTCTCTTCATACTTCCACCTCCAGACATAAAATCTACATTATTATAATAATAATTAAAAAACTTTTTGTCAAGGAAAATATTAAAAAAATTTATCAAATTCATAATTACTTAAAGTACAAATATATTTTCATCACAATATACAATGCAATAAGCACAGATATGCTGTGGAAAATTTTTAGGTAAATAAACTAATGTAATAAAGAATGTTGATATATATGATTATCATCTCTTATGAAGATACTATAATTTTTACTCTTAATAGAGATTATCCACAATTTCCACAGCATGTGGAAAACTTTTATTCACTTGTGGAAAAGAAAAATTGTGGAAACTGTGGATAACTCATTTAGTTCAACAAATTTCGACATTTTATTTGTGGAAAAACTTGTGGAAAAACTTGTGGAAAACTTTTTTTGCTTTTTCTATTTTTTTTTCCACAATTTAGAGTATCATAATGATGATTTATATGAACAGGGAGTGATAAAGTTGAATGTGGACATCATTTGGAACAACGCCTTAAAGGACATTAAAGAAGAACTTTCTTCACTTGCCTTTTCAACATGGTTCCAAGACGTAACCCTCAAAGAAATAAAAGATGATACTGCAATAATTATTGTACCAATGTCTATACACAAGCGAAATTTATATGATAATTATAGAAATTTAATTCAGGAATCTTTAAATAAAATAACAGGAACAAACTTTGAACTAGAATTTTATTTAGAGAATGAAATTGACAATGATGATGAACATCAGCCAAGAGAAAATGAAGAAAATTTTCCAAAACAAAAAATCAAATTTAAACTCAAACTATTTATTTGACAACTTCATTGTTGGAAATAGCAACAAATTTGCTCAAGCAGCGGGACTATCCGTAGCAGAAAATCCTGGAAAAAATATATAATCCTCTGTTCATTTATGGAAACAGTGGCTTAGGAAAAACCCATCTAATGCATGCCATAGGTAATTACATAGTGCAAAATTCACAAAAAAGGTTTTATATGTAACCAGTGACCAATTTAGAGACGATTTTGTAGGAATAAACAGAAAAGATAAGGATGGTACAAACTTCAACTACGTAGAATTTTTAAAAATAAATATAGAAATATAGATGTTTTAATAATTGATGATATACAATTTCTAGGAGGAGCTACTCAAACACAACAAGAATTTTTCATACTTTCACTAATTTATATAATGATAGCAAACAAATAATAGTATCATCTGACAGATCACCAAATGATTTAAAACTATTAGAAGAAAGACTTAGAACAAGATTTTGCTGGGGATTAACTGTAAATATTGGGCCTCCAGATTTTGAATTAAGAAAAAGAAATACTCAGAAAAAAATAGTAGCTGGAAATTTTGAAAAAGAAATTCCAGAGGAAGTAATAGAATATATTGCTTCAAACATGGGAAGTGATGTTAGACAACTAGAAGGTTCAATAACTAGATTAATAGCATACTCAACAATTATGGGAGGATCAAAAATAGATTTAAATCTTGCAATTGAAGCCTTAAAAAGACTTTATTAATAAAGGAATAAGTGAACAAAATGATATAGCAAAAAATTCAAAAAGACTGTTGCAGAATTTTTCCAAATATCTACAGAGGACATAAGATCAAAAAAGAGAAGTAGCAATATAGCATTTCCTAGACAAATAGCTATGTATCTTTGTAGAAACCTAACCAATGAATCTTTCCCTAAAATTGGAATGGAATTTGGGGAAAGGATCATTCCACAGTAATGCATTCTGTGGAAAAAATTGAAGCAGAAATAAAAAAATAATAAAGATTTTAGCTGGAATTGTAGAAAAATTTAAGAAAAGGACTTACAACAATAGCCTGTGGAAATGATGTAGTAGATAGAGTTAGTATTCTAACCAGTGATAAAGATAAGAACATAGTCACATTAGAAACGAATGGTAACAAATTAATTATGAAATCATCAAGTGTTGAAATAGGAAGAGTTGAAGAGAAAATGAATATACAAAAAGTATAGAGACTTGGACATCAAAATTTCTTTCAGTGCCCGTTATATGATGGACGCTTTAAAATCATTTTCTACAGAAACTGTTGAATTATCATTTGTTGGGGGAAATAAAACCAATAGTCTTAAAGAGTGAGGAAGATGATTCTTTAACTCAATTAGTTTTACCAATTAGAACATATTAGAGCTAATAAAAGTAACTATAGAAACGAAAAGTTCTATAGTTATTTTTTTTCAAGTTCCGACAGTTTTCGACATATTTCGATAAATTTCGACAATATAATATGATAGAGTGGTAGTAACATTTTAAAAATGTAGAAGGGGAAAAAATGAAACAGTATGAGATTAATGATGCTACATTGGCAATCATTCCAGACAAAAAATCAAATTCATTGATATTAGAGGAAGGAACAGAATATAAAATAGAGGCAAAACCTTTGAAAATTATTGATTATAGCTGTAAATATTTTGGAAGTTCTTACGTTGGTAGAAGAGAAGGTTCAAAACAGATACTTCAAACGGCATATAAGTTACCAATAATGGTGGAGGATACTAGAAATATAGTCTTCTTTTTTCCAACAAATTCACCAGAAGAAACAGAATGTTCATGGCTTGCATTAAATAAAATAGAAAAGATAAGGCCTCTAAGTTCACGTAATAATTATACTGAGGTGGAATTTGCCAATGGAAAAGTATTAGCTCTTCCAATTTCTTATAAGTCATTGGAAAATCAAATATTAAGAGCTAGTCGCTTGGAATCAGTAATACGTAACAGAAGAAATTAAAAAGTTGCCAATCATTTTTTTGATTGGCGGCTTTTTTGCAGATTAAGATTACGAGAAAAACTAAAAACTTTAAAATTTAACTAAAATTTTCTATTATATTTGAATGCAATATGTTATAATATTTTTGCGTGTACGGGTATACTGAAAAAGGGTTGAAGGTGAACATATGAGGTGTTTTTAGCAAAAATGATAATTTCAAAATTGGATTTAGTAAATTTTCGTAATCATAATAAAATAAATTTAGAATTTAATCCTCATATGAATATAATAGTTGGAGAGAATGCATCTGGTAAGACAAATATTTTAGAATCAATAGTTGTTCTAGCTCTTACAAAATCTTATAAGAGTATAAGTGATGCTGATTTAATCACTTTTCAAAGTCAAAACTGAAAATTAAAGGAAATATAAGAGAAGAACAAGCTTTCAAAAATTTGGAAGTTGAGATAACAAAATTAGGTAAAATAGTTAAGTTAAAAATAAAAAAAAATTAACTGTTTAGCTAAATATATATCGAATTTAAAAGTTGTAATTTTCACTCCAAATGACTTAGAACTTATTAAAGGTTCTCCAAATATTAGAAGAAATTTATTAAATATTGAATTGAGTCAACTTTATTCCTTGTATTTAACTACATATAATCAGTACAATAAACTTTTTGAAGACACGTAATGAATATTTGAAACTTCTTTTCACAAATGGTATTGCTGATAAAAATATTTTGATATTTTAACAGATAAGTTAATTGAAAATGCTATAATCATATACAAATTTAGATACCAATATTTGGAAAAAATAAATACTAACATGGATGGTATATTTAAAAGTATAACTGGCCAGTGTGGAGTTAAAATTTTATATAAACCTAATATATCTTTTGTCGAATATAAGGACGATTTAATGAAGAGAAAAAATGTTGGAAACCTATAAAATTAATTACCAAAAGAACTACATCTGGGAATGACAATATTCGGACCTCATCGTGATGATTTTCAATTTGTATATCAGGATAAAGATATGAAAGTATATTCTTCACAGGGGCAACAAAAAAGTGCAGTATTGGCGTATAAACTAGCAACTATACCAATATTTGATGAAAAAAGTGGAACTAAACCTGTATTATTGTTAGATGACATATTTGGAGAACTAGATTTAAAGAAGAGAATCAAATTGCTAAATTATATTAGCAGTGATATTCAAAGTATAATAACAACTACAGATTTAAAAAATATTTCAAAAAATCACTAGCCAATGCTACAATATTTAGTATTAGTGACGGTAAAATTGAAAGGAGAAATAACTGATGGAACAAGATAATGGAATTAAATATGATTCATCTGCTATACAAGTTTTGAAGGCTTAGAGGCAGTTAGAAAAAGACCAGGAATGTATATTGGTACGACTAGCAGTAGGGGATTGCATCATCTAGTATGGGAAATTGTAGATAACGCTATAGATGAAGCTTTAGCTGGATATTGTACTCATATTGAAGTGACCATTGAAAAAAATAATAGTATTACAGTAAAGGATGATGGTCGTTGGAATTCCAGTAGATATCCATCCCAAAACTGGTAAAAGTACAGTAGAAACAGTATATACAGTATTACATGCTGGTGGAAAAATTCGGCGGAGGCGGATACAAGGTATCTGGTGGACTACATGGTGTTGGTGCTAGCGTTGTTAACGCTTTATCTACTATCTAGAAGTTAAAGTTTATAAAAATGGTCATATATATTACCAAAAATATACTAATGGTGGACATCCAGTGGAAGATTTAAAAATAATTGGTGATTGTGATGAGAATCGTACAGGAACTACCGTAACTTTTTACCAGATCCTTCCATTTTTCAGGAAACAACAGTTTTTGACTATGAAATATTAAGAAATAGGCTTCATGAACTAGCTTTTTAAATAGAGGTCTTAGAATTACTTTATATGATGATAGAGGGCAGATAAGAAAGAATCATTTTTGTTATGAAGGGAATTCGTGAATATGTTTGCTTTATTAAATAAATCAAAGCAACCAATACATAACACTATTATTGATGTAACAGGTCAAGAAGACGACATCATGCTAGAAGTAGCATTACAATATAATGAAACATATAGTTCTAGTATTTATTCGTTTGTTAATAACATAACGACTCCAGAAGGTGGTACTCATGAAGATGGAGTTAGAATGGCACTTACTAGAATTTTGAATAAGTATGCACAAAGTAGTGGATTAATGAAAAACACTGATGATTCTCTTACTGGTGATGATGTCAGAGAAGGATTAACAATGATAGTTTCCATTAAACATCCAAATCCACAGTTTGAGGGACAAACTAAGACAAAACTTGGAAATAGTGAAGTCCGTGGTATAGCAAATAGAATTTTTTCTGCGAATTTAGAAAGATTTTTAATGGAACATCCAGATGAAGCCAAGATAATAATTGAAAAGGCTATGACAGCATCGAGAGCTAGAGTGGCAGCAAAGAAGGCAAGAGAATTGACTAGACGTAAAGGAGATCTTGATGTAACAAACTTTTATGGAAAACTATCTGACTGTAAAAAGCAAAGATGCATCAGAATGTGAGATATTCTTAGTAGAGGGAGATTCTGCAGGTGGCTCTGCTATTAAAGGTAGAGATAGTATGACACAGGCAATATTACCTTTACGAGGAAAAGATTCTTAATGTAGAAAAAGCTAGACTAGATAGGGCACTATCAAATGAAGAAATTCGTACAATTATAACGGCTTTTGGAACAGGAATTGGAGAAGAATTTGATTTGTCCAAGTTACGATACAATAAAATTATTATAATGACTGATGCTGATGTTGATGGATCACATATTAGAGTTCTTCTTCTAACATTATTTTATAGATTCTTTAAACCTATTGTTGAGGCTGGACATGTATATGCTGCTCAACCCCATTATTTGTAATTAAGCATGGAAAAACAATTAAATATGTTTTAAATGAACAAGAAAGAGATGAGTATTTAGCTACATTATCACCTAATACAAAATATGATATAGCAAGAATGAAAGGTTTAGGAGAGATGGATGCAGAAGAATTAAATGAAACTACTATGGACATAAAAAACGTGTGTTAAGGCAAATAACAGTTGATGATGCGCTAGCAGCTGATGAGACTTTTTCAAGGTTAATGGGAGAAGAAGTAGGGCCTAGAAGAGAATTTATAGAAACAAATGCAACTTATGTTGAAAATTTAGATATATAAAATAGGAGGATAAAATGGATCGTTTAGAAACAAACAATATAGTAAAAGAAGTACAAGATTCCTTTTTGGAATATTCAATGAGTGTAATCGTTTCTCGTGCGCTTCCCGATTTAAGAGATGGGTTAAAGCCAGTTCATCGTCGTATTTTATATTCAATGTTCGAGTCTGGATATACACCAGATAAACCACATAGGAAGAGTGCAAAAACAGTTGGTGACGTTATGGGAAACTATCACCCACACGGGGATAGTTCAATTTACGAAGCAATGGTAAGAATGGCTCAAGACTTTTCATATAGATATATGTTAATAGATGGACATGGCAACTTTGGTAATATTGAAGGTTATGGTGCTGCTGCAATGCGTTATACTGAAACAAGATTATCAAAGATTTTACTTGAATTGTTGAGAAATATTAATAAGAACACTGTTAATTTTATACCAAACTTTGATGAAACAACAAAAGAGCCAGAAGTCTTACCATCTAGATTTCCAAATATTTTGGTTAATGGAACAACTGGTATAGCAGTAGGAATGGCTACCAATATACCACCACATAATTTAGGTGAAGTTATAGATGGATGTGTTGCCTATATTGATAACCACGATATAACTTTAGACGAATTAATGCAGTATATTAAGGGACCAGACTTTCCAACTGGAGCTAATATACTTGGCAATAGTGGAATCAGAAAGGCATATGAAACTGGACGTGGTTCTATTACTATAAGAAGTAAGGCTACTATTGAAGAAAAAAAATGGTCGTCAATATATAATAATAGACGAAGTTCCATATGGAGTTAATACACTTGAATTAAAGAATAAAGTGGCAGAACTTGTTCATAATAAAACAATTGAGGGAATTTCTGATTATCATTCTGATTTAAAGAATGGCATAAAGATAACTATTACGTTAAAAAAAGATGCTAATGCTCAAGTAGTATTGAATAAATTATTTAAACATACAGCTTTTCAAACTACATATGGAATAATATTTTTAATGCTAGATCAAGGTGTACCTAAGACATTAGGCTTAAGAGATATTATAGTTAAAGTATATTGATTATCAAAAGGAAGTAATAATCCGTAGAACTAAGTATGATTTAGATGTTGCTGAGAAAAAGAGTTCATATTTTAGAAGGCTTAAAAATAGCTCTGGATCACATTGATGCTGTTATAAAATTGATTCGTGCTTCTAAAACAGATGATGAGGCCAGAACAGGTCTAATCAATCAATTTGGTTTAACAGAAATTCAAGCTAATTCTATTTTAGAAATGAAATTAAGAAGATTGACAGGTCTTGAGAGAGAAAAATAGAATCTGAACTAGATGAATTATTAAAAACAATAGAAAAGTTAAAAAGAAGTACTAAGTAGTGATGAAAATATTATTCTTAAAAGTTATCAAAGAAGAATTATTAGAAATAAAAAGAAAATATGCAGATGAACGAAGAACTAATATTGATATGACTGCAATCGAATATATTGAAGATGAGTCCTTAATACCAGTAGATGATATAATTGTAACATTAACTAATAAAGGATATATTAAAAATTAAATCAGATACATATAGAAGTCAAAATAGAGGTGGAGTGGGCATTAAAGGAATGTCAACTAATGATGAAGACTTTGTAGAGCAAGTAATTCCTATGAAAACCCATGATTATTTATTATTTTTCTCAAATAATGGAAAAGTATATAGATTAAAAAGGATATGAAATACCAGAATTTAGTAGACAATCTAAAGGTATACCTATAGTTAATTTATTATCATTAGAAAAAAAAGAAAACATACGTTCCATGTTAGAATTGGATTCTAATGAAGACAGAATTAAATACTTACTATTTTCTACTAAACAAGGATTAGTTAAAAGAACACCAATAGATGAATTTAATAACATTAGAAAAAGTGGAAAGATTTCAATAGTCTTAAAAGATGGTGATGAATTGATATCTGTGAGAAAAACTACTGGAAGCGATGAAGTAGTCATAGGAACAAATAATGGGCGAATGGTAAGATTTAAAGAATCAGAAATTAGATCCATGGGTAGAGGAACTTCTGGTGTAAAGGGAATCGATTTATCTGATAATAGTGAAGTAGTAAGCACCGAAATTATAAATCCAGGTGAAGAAATTTTAATTGTTACAGAAAATGGTTATGGCAAAAGACTACAATAGATGAGTATAGATTAACTCATAGGGGCAGTAAAGGAGTTAAGGCATTAAACATTACAGACAAAAATGGAAGTATGGTAACATTAAAATATGTTGATCCATTAATAGTTGATAAACTTGATATAATGATAGTCACAGATAGCGGAATTATTATGAGAATGCCATTGAATCAGATTGCTACTTTAAAAAGGGCCACACAGGGTAATAGACTAATTAATTTGAAAGAAAATCAGAAAGTAGCAACTATTGCTATAGTAGATAAAGAAGAAAAAATAGAAACTGAATAAGAAGCTGCTGAAAAAGTTTATGTAGATTACTGTAAATATTTCAGTAGTCTTTTTATTTTGATATAAATAATATGTCTGTAAGAATTATGGTGATAAATATGTTAAAAAAGAACAAATCAGTTAGAGTTGAACTTTAGTAAACATACAGAATTATACGATATATTAATTAAATAAGACAATTTTTGGAAACAATTAAACGATATGATAGACTTTTTCATTTGTGTATGAAGAACTAAAAGATAAATATTCTTTAACAATGGGAAGAACAAGTGGAGCTGTAATAGGAATGTTTAAATATTTGTTACTGAAATCATATTTCAAATTATCTGACAGAGGTTTAGTAGAAAGAACTCAGACAGATTTGTTATTTAAGTATTTTTTTAGGTTATGATCCAAAAGAAACAAAGTTAATTAATCCAAGTTTATTAACTGTTTTTCGCCGAGAAAGATTAAAAGATGAAGAAGAAAATCTAATGGATAAATTAATCAATAAAACTGTAGAGATGCATTAGAAAAAGGTTTGATAGAAGTTAAAAATAAAATTATAGTTGACTCAACTCATACAAATACTATGTTTCACCATATATCGCCAATAGAAGAACTAATAAGACAAGCTAAAGAACTAAGAAATTCAATATATAAAATAGATGAATCCATGCATGACAAAATGCCTATAAAAAAGAGAAACGACAGGATTGTTGGAGAATCAAATTGATTATACAAAAGAACTATTGCAAATTGTTAAAGATGATGGAAGATTCACTGCACTTCCAGGCATAAAAGAACAAATAGATTATTTAGAAGAAACTATGAATGATACAGAAATAGAACTAGAATATTCAAAAAAATCAAGATGCAAAGTAGGACATAAAACTGCTGATACATCATTTTTGGTTACAAAACACATATAGCCATGACACCAGAAAGAATAATTATCGCTGTCCACTATTACTACTGGTGAAAAAATACGATGGAACAGAACTTATTAATTTAATAGAAAAAAGTGAAAATACTGGAATTGAAATTGAAGCAATAATTGGTGATGGTGCATATTTTGAAAAAAAAATTTAGATTATTGTAGTGAAAATAATATAAAACAGATAAACAGCAAAATAAAATCAAAACTGTGGAAAAAAATATTTCCCGGGAAATAAACATAATAAATAATATGTTTCACGTAAAACAAAATAGGAAAGCAAAAAACTGTGGAAAAAAATATTTCCCGGGAAATAAACATAATAAATAATATGTTTCACGAAACAAAAAAATAAGGAAAACAAAATGTGAAAAAAATAAAGTTCCGAATAAATAAACATAATAAATAATAATGTTTCACGTGAAACAAAAAAGGAAAACAAAATGATAAAAAAATATTTCCCGGGAAATAAACATAATAAAAATAATATGTTTCACGAAACAAAAAGTAGGAAAAAAAAATATGTGAAAAAAAATATTTCCCGGGAAATAAACATAATAAATAAAAAAATTTCACGGGAAACAAAATAAATAAAAGCAAAAATGTGAAAAAAATAAAGTAGGTCCGAAAAAACATAAATAAATAATATGTTTCACGTGAAACAAAAAAGGAAAAAAAATGTGAAAAAAAATATTTCCCGGGAAATAAACATAATAAATAATATGTTTCGTGAAACAAAAAGGAAAAGCAAAATGTGAAAAAATATTTCCTGGAAAATAAACATAATAAATAATATGTTTCACGTAAAACAAAATAGAAAAACAAAACTGTGGAAAAAAATATTTACAATAAATAAAAATAATAAATAATATGTTTCATGTGAAACAAAATAGGAAGGAAAAAATGTGAAAATAAATAGAATAAAGTATGACATAAAGCTATTGAACAAAAATTCTGAGGAAAAAAAGTGTCAAGACTAAAACGACAGTAATATTAAAAAAAATATCATACATAAAACAAAAACTAATTATTAAAGAGTTAGCAAAGTATTATTTTATATGCATACTCTCTCCCATAATCACCTGATATTTTATTTTTAAATCTGAGTTTTTTACTCAGATTTAAAGATAAATAAATAATATAAAATTTTTTTTTGCTTTTTTTTTAGTGTTTATTTCCTTGTTTAAATTCATACTATTCAATATATACTTAATTTATATTTAATTAATGCTTTTTTAATCGAAATTTATTATGAGTTGTTTATCTCTTTTTTGATTTTTCTTTGTATCCTTATTTATGACTTAAATTCATATATAATTAAATTTTTTGTTTGTTTTTTTCTATTTGTATTGTTAGCTGTTACTATCTAATTACCTTACAAAACAAAAAAAGAAAAACCAGCTTGGGTATTATTTTTTTTTATTCATAAAACTTAATAAATACAAAAAAAATCTTTAAATTTTCCATTACTAGTTTTCAAAAAGCAAATTATTTGTTATAATTTAGTTAGCAAATCTTAATTGAAAGTTTAAATTTAAACTTTCTAGATTTGTGTTTGAAAAAGAAGTTGGCATCTGGCGATTTTTTTTGCTTTACTTCTTTTTTACTTGTAAAATTTTTTACTTTTAATAAAAAAACTAGGCTTAAATAGTTCTCATGTTTATAGATATTAAATAAGTCAATAATTAATTAATAAAGTGTTTTTTAATCTATTATGGGTAATATTCAAAAATGAAAGTTACAATTTAGATTAATGGTGTAATTAAAATACTCAATTTTTTATTTTCAATTTCTATATACATTTATTCCTTCATAGTGAGACATTACTACATTCAGATAAGTAATGTCTTTTTTCATATTATTGGCAATGTATTTAATCTTTTATTTTTCTATTTTTTTAAGTTAATTGTTCCATAAATTATTGAAAATTTTTACTAATGTAAGAAACAGGCTGTTTCTTATTTTTTTTATAACAGAATCTCTATTTTTAAGTTTTAACATGTTGTAATAACTTACCATCATAATCAATTATCAAAGTATATTTTGTCCCTCTTTTAAAATTAGTTGTCTCTCCAGTTTATAAATTTAATGGAATATAATATTTTTTGTTCTAACTTATACATGATGTATTATCTATTATTTTTTCTTTTCTTTCTTAAATAATTAATTTTAATTCTTCTTTTGTATAAGAATTTCTTCTCATCAATGTTGTTTTTTCATCAATAGCATAAGAAAAAAAATTCTATTCATTTTAGGTATAAATACTTCATTTAAATATTTATTGATTCATCAATATTGGTTATATTCATATATCTTAATTCAGCAATTAGTCTATCTTTAAATGTTTTATTTTTCTCTTTCCACATTGTAGCCTTATCAACTGCTAAGTGTAAAAACGAGGGAGTACCACTAAACCGAACTTTTTGACAAATATCTATTTGTGATTCTTGACCAAATACATATAAAATTATTAGACTTTCTTGGATGTGCTTTTTCTGTTTCTATAATTCTTGACTTAAATAATTCAACATTTTCTTCACTTTTGTTAGTACTATCTATCTTCTTTAATAAGTGTCTTTATTTTTTTATACAACTGAACAGTTTTCTTGTGCACAAACAGTGAAATAATATCATATTTTTTTGCACATATCTATTTAACAAAAAATAACCTCCTTTGAATACAAAAAGGTTGTATTAAAACAAATTACTATCATTTTCACTAATTATTTCATTTTTCTTGATTTTAAATTACTGTCATTTTTTCTAATTTTTCACAGGAAAAGTCTTGCTTTTTTACAAATCTTAATTTATTATATATATGTGCAATAGATGTTTATGGAAATAGGTCAGGATGGAAACATAGCAGCCTTAACATAATTCATTTATGTGCACTTTTATTTTGATTAAAAAATGGAGATTATATTATATGAATGAAAAATTTATGAAGGAGGCAATTATTGAAGCAAGAAAAATCACTTTAGATCTTGATGAAGTACCAGTTGGTAGCAATTATAGTTAAAAATGGTAAAATTTTTAGCAAGAGCTCATAATTTAAAAAATAAAAACAATTCTTCTTTAGCTCATGCAGAAATGCTTGTGATAGAAGAAGCTAGTAGAAAATTACAAAATTGGCGATTAAATAATTGTGACATATATGTAACGCTTGAACCATGCCCAATGTGTGCAAGTGCTATTAAACAAAAGTAGAATTAGTAAAATATATTATGGGGCTAAATCTAGTAATATAAATAATCACAAAATATTTGAAATGATTTTGCGAAAATAGAGATAATAATTTTTCTATAAAATATTTTTCAGGATTAAAAAATGCAATGAGAATTTAATATTATTAAGAAAATTTTTTAAAAAGCAAAAGATAATACAAATGTTCTAGTGAAAAATGTTGCTTTTTTATAATAGTTAATTAATAATTTATTATACTTAGTAAGTATAATATTGCAGAACAGAATAGAAAGTGTAATTAAGTATCTAGCTTATTATGTTAAAAAATGGAAAAATATTTATCAAACGATTTGTTTTTATTCACATTATTTTAAAATAGTATTAAAACATCTTATAATCGGAAAGAGAATTAAGAAATAAGGTGAAAATTTTACCTTCAGAGCTGAAATATAAAGTTTATATAATAGACGAAGTACACATGCTTTCAATTGGAGCCTTTAATGCCTTGTTAAAAACTTTAGAAGAACCACCAGAGCATGTTATATTTATTTTAGCAACTACCGATCCACAGAAAATTCCAAATACAATTATTTCTCGCTGTCAAACATTTCAATTTAAAAAAATAAGTCCAAATGATATCAAACAAATGTTGGAAAAAATTGCTTTAAATGAAAAAATAGAAATAGAAGATGATGTATTAACTTCTATTGCATCTGCCTCTGATGGTGGGTTAAGAGATGCCATAGGTTTACTTGATAAATTAAGTAGTTACAAATTGGGAAAAATTACCTATAATGACTTTTTAACTATGAATGGTCAAATCATAGAAAATGAGTTATTAGAGTTTGAAAACTCCATTCTAGCTTATAAAACTGATGTTATGTTAGAAAAAATAGAAAATTATTATAACGACGGTAAAGATTTAGTTCAAATATTAAAACAACTTATATATCATTTAAAAGATATACTGATTAATTATTATATGAAAAATGAAAATCTTGAATATAGTGAGAAAGAAATTGTCGAGTTAGTCAGTCTTTTAAATGAAAAAATATCTGACATAAAAAATCTGATGATATAAAAGTTTATGTAGAAATACTTTTATTACATTTTATAAATCAAAACAAAACGTTTGAAAAAAAATATTTCCAGGGAAATAATTTCAGAGAAAAACTCTAAAATTATTGATACTGCATCTGATGGTGATAGTAAACCAACAAAAGAAATAACCCCTATTAATAATAGTGATAATAACGTAAACTATAAACATCTAAAAGAAACAATGCTAATTAGAGCAAAAAATACGCTGGCTGAGGCAACAAAAAACAACTTGAATATTGAGATAAATACATGGAAAAAGATAAACGATTATACGTTTGATGTTAATAATGGATATTTAGCATGTGAATTATTAGATGGGACACCGAGAGCGTCAAGTAACAAATCACTAATTATTAGTTATGAACACAGTTCAACATTGAAACGAATGTCAGATCATTTTCAAAAATTAACAACATTTTATAGTGAGATATCAAATTCTAATAAAAAATATCATTTATAGAAGATTCAGATTGGGAAAATTTAAAAAGGAATACATAATGTTGTTAAAGTCTGGTAAAAAAAATGGAAATAACTGATGAACCTACAGAAGAACCGAAAAAAGGTAAAAACAGAAAGTAGCAATGAAAGTTTTCTTAGAGCCAAAGAGCTTTTTGGAGACTTAGTAGAAATTAGATAAAGAAAGAGGATGATAATATATGAATATACAAGCTATGATGAAACAAGCTCAAAAATGCAAAAAAGAATTACTAAGTAAGCAAGCAGAGATAGAAAAGATGGAATTTGAAAGTAATCAAGGTTTTGTTACTGTTAAAATGAATGGTAAAAAGGAAGTAACAGATGTTAAAATTAATTTAGATGCAGATTTTACCTTAGAAGATATTGAAGTGTTAGAGGATATGCTAATGATAGCAATAAACAATACTTGCAAAAAAAATAGATAAAACAACTCAAGATAAAATGGGACCTCTTGCTAATGGTATACCAGGATTTATGTAGAGGATAAAATGTATCCAGAAAGCATAAAAAATTTAGTAGATAGTTTTAAAAGTTTTCCCGGATTGGTGAAAAAACAGCAGAAAGAATGGCTTTCAATCTACTTGATTTTGATGAAGAAAGAATAGATTTAATTCAGGAAAGTATAAAAGATGCTAGATTAAATATTCATAAATGTCCAGTTTGTCAAACGCTTACGGATAAAGAATTGTGTCAAGTATGTTCTGATGATACAAGAAATAAAGATGTACTTTGTATTGTTGAAGACTCAAAAATAGTTTTCTTGTTTGAAAAAATGGGGATGTATAAGGGAAAATATCATGTTTTGAATGGATTAATATCTCCACTTGATGATGTAAATCCAGAAGATATAGGGATTGATAAATTACTGGATCATTTAAATAAGAATGATTATAAAGAGATAATTTTAGCCTTTAAAACCAAATGTAGAAGGGGAAATAACATCTTTGTACATAAAAAAAAATATTGGAAAATACTGGAATAAAAATTACAAGGTTAGCAAGTGGAGTACCTATTGGTGCAGATATGGAATATATAGATAGTTTAACATTATCTAAAGCTTTAGAAGATAGAAAAGAAATTGCATAAAACAAAAAGAATATCATAATTATTATTAGGTGAAAATATGAAAATAATAATTAAGATAATTAAAAGAATTATATTGAGTGTTATTATATTATATGGCTATAATTTAATAGCATCTAGATTTAATTTAATAATACCAATAAATATTATGACAGTAGGATCAATTAGTGTATTAGGATTTCCAATTCTTTTTTTTTTGTTTTATTAAAAGTAATATTGTTTTAAGGGAGTGTTATTAATGTTGGAACAATTGAGAGAAAATCAACAATTATTTTATGAACAAGCTATTGTTCCTCTTAATTCTGGAAGAATTAATCATGCTTATTTGATAGAAACAAATAACAATGAAGATGAATTAGTAGATACTTACTTAAACGAATTCTATAAACAATTACTTATTTGTGGACTTAATGAATCAAATGAAGTTGGTATTTCAAAAGAAAAGCTGATTAATCTTCTAGAAAATAAAAGCTATCCTGATTTATTAGAAATCAAACCTGAAAATAATGTTATTAAAAAGAGCAATTATTGGAAATGATGGAAAAATTTTCCAATAAATCTGTCTATGGTACATATCAAATATATGTTATTCACCATGCAGAAATGTTAAATCTTAGTTCGGCTAAATACTATTTTAAAATTTTTAGAAGAACCAGAAAAAAATATAATTGCTATTCTTTATCCACACATAGATATAAAAAATTTTACCAACTATTTTGTCTAGATGTATAGTTATGTCACTTAAACAAGGAAAAAAATTTTTTAGATGAGAATTATAGTTCAATATTATTAAACTATTAAATAATTTTTTGAAAAGAAAAACCATTAATAAATTTTATTTAATGACTATTATGAAAATTTATTTCAAACAAAAGAACAATCAATGGAAGACTATGAAAAAATTGTCAAAAATATTTCAGAATTATTTAGAAAAACGTAGTATAAAAGTTCAAAATATAAATATAGATGAACTAAGTTTATCAAAAGTAAAATTACTAAAGATAATTGGAATTATTGATGAATTTTTGGTTAATTAGTATAATGTAAATATTAAACTTTGGCTTGATTCTTTTATTTATTAAATTTACGGAGGTATAAATGAATCTTTTTAATGATTAGATATAGCAATTCATGTTTAAAAAGGAAATCGTTGTAATAAAATTTAAGCCAAAATGGTGAAACAATAGATATTGGAACCAAAATAATTGTTGAAAAAATGGAACTTTAAATTAGCAAAGTTATTCATAAAAGTTGAAATGGAAAGTATATGTCCAATCTTATTTTAGAGAAAAAAACAAAATTTATTAGGGTAGCTACTACTATGATTTAACTGCAACAGAGAAAAAATGAACTTGATTGTACAAGAGGTTTTATCTTATTCACAAGAAAGCTAATGAATTAAAGTTAGAAATGAAGTTCATTGATTCTTTTTATACTTTTGATAAAAAACAATTATTTATAAGTTATGTGGCTGATACTAGAATTGACTTTAGAGAATTGACTAAGGTTTTAGCACAAAAATATAAAACAAGAATAGAACTTAGACAAATTGGAGTTCGTGATAAAGCTCAAAAAATAGGCGGAATAGGCCCCTGTGGTTTATTTTTATGTTGTAATACCTTTCTAACAGATTTTGTCAGTGTATCGATAGGAATGGCAAAAAAAATCAATTTTTAGCTCTAAACCCTACTAAAATAAATGGTGTTTGTGGTAGACTTTTATGTTGTTTGAAATATGAAGATGAATTATACACCAGCCTCAAAAAAAAATTTTTCCAAATATTGGAAAAATAATTAATAATGGTAAAGTTGAGGGGTAAAGTAGTAGAAATTAATATTCTATCTGGGACTTATAAAATAGAAACTAAAAAATAAAGAAATAGTGGAACTTAAAAATGACTAATAAAGAATATATAGAACATAATGGAAAGAAAATTAGTTATAGTCAACTTACTAATTCTTTTTTAATAACAAGTGATAGTGTTTTGTTATCAAATTTTATTGATATAAAACAAAAAAGATAAAATAATTGTTGATATAGGAACAGGACAAGGATTGATTCCATTACTACTAAGTACTAGAACAAATACAAAAATATATGGAATAGAAATACAATGTGAATTAGCAACAGTTGCTATAAATAACATAAATGAAAATGGTTTGGCAAATCAAATTGAAATAATTAATGACAAAGTACAAAATTATAAGAAATATTTTACACCACATAGTATAGATATTGTAATTTCTAATCCTCCATATTTTAAAATGAATAATAACTCCAAAACTAATGATTCATTAACAAAAACTATATCTCGTCACGAACTAAAATTAACATTTGAAGAGTTAGCATATTGTAGTAGTCAATTATTGAAACAAAAAAGGGCATTTCTATTTTATTCATAGAACAGACAGATTAATAGAAATATTAAAAACATTAAGAGAATTTAAATTAGAGCCAAAAAGAATAAGATTTATACATTCAGACAATAATAATTCTTCATTATTTCTTTTAGATTCGGTATATTATGGAAAATCAGGTTTAAAAATAGAACCACCAATTTTTTTAGAAAGAGAGTAAAAAATATGAAAAATAGTAATCTATACTTAATTCCAACTCCAATTGGTAATTATGATGATATAACAATAAGAGCATTGAAAATTTTAGAAACTGTAGATATACTTTTATGCGAAGATACAAGAGAAACTGGCAAACTATTGGCTAACTACAATATAAAAAAAAGACTAATAAGTTGTCATGATCATAATGAAGATAAAATGTGTGATAAAGTTTTAGAACTTTTAAAAAATGATAATAATCTAGGATTAGTAACAGATCAAGGAACTCCAATTATTAGTGATCCTGGTTATAAAGTAGTTGAATATGTGACAAAAAAAAGGTTATAATGTTATAAGTTTACCAGGCCCTACTGCATTTGTGCCTGCTTTAACCTTGTCCACAATATCACCTCACAGCCCTTTTTTTTTACGGATTTTTAAATGCAAAAGGCACTAAGCAGAAAAAGAATTGGATAACTTAAAGAAATTATCCTTTCACAATTTTTTTTATGAGTCTCCTAAGCGACTTGAAGAAACACTAAAAAACATGCTTGAAATATTTGGAAATAGAAAAATTGCTATTGTTAGGAATTGAGCAAAAAGTATGAAGAAACAATAAGAGGTAATATAAAAAGAAATATTAGTTAATTATAAAGAATTAAAAGGAGAAATTGTTTTGGTAGTAGAAGGTGTAAAACAGAACTTTCAGGATTTATCTATAAATCAGCATGTTAACTTATATATCCAAGATGATTTAAGTTTAAATGATGCTATGAAAAAAGTAGCAAAAGAACGTGGATTAGCTAAGTCTATTATTTATAAAGAATATCATCAAAGCAAATAAATTATTTCCTGGGAAATAATTTTGAAAAGAGTAGCTAATGAAATTAATAGTAGGATTAGGGAAATTATGGAAATGAATATGAAAACACTAGACATAATATAGGCTTTCGTTTCCTAGATGCTTATTTTCAGTAACAAATGTTGTTTGGAAGAATAAATTTAAAGGACTATATTGCGAAAAAACTAAAATGGTGAGAAAGTAATTTTTTAAAACCACAAACTTATATGAATCTTTCTGGAGAATCAGTAGTTTTATTTGCAAAATATTAAAAATAAAGATAGAAGATATACTAGTAATAAGTGACGATTTAGCTCTACCTATTGGTACTTATCGCTTACGTTCTCAAGGAAGTGCAGGGAGGACATAATGGCTTAAAAATATAGAAGAATGTTTAAAAAGTAATAAGTATAATAGATTAAGAATTGGAATTAACTCAGAAACAAGAAATACAATGGATCAGGTTTCATTTGTCCTTTCTAAGTTTACTAATGATGAAGAAAAAAGATTAATAGAATTAGAACCAATAGTTAATAATATAATTAATGATTATGCAAATAAAAATTTGATTTAGTAATGAATAAGTATAATCACAGAAAGTAGGAAGTTATGAACCTTATTGATAATTTATTTTCAGATTTATCTTTTAAATCAGTTTCTTTGGACAATATGTCTGAAGAACTTTTTGCAATGTATGTATGGCAAATATTGAATAAAAAAGAATAAAAATATTTTTATTAGTAACTTCAACTTTAATTGAAGCAAATAAATTATTTCAAAAATAAGTCTTTATACAAACGATGCTTATTTATTTCCAATGGATGACTTTTTAACAAGTGAAGCTATTGCTATATCACCTGATTTACTTATTACTAGACTGGAAACTTTAAAAGCTATACAAAATGATAAGCCACTAATTGTAATTACACATTTAATGGGGATACTTACATTTTTTACCAAATAAAAAAATATATAAAGATAATATATTAACTCTATCAACAGACATGGAAATTTCACATAAAGACTTAATAGAAAAATTACAATTATTAGGTTATAAAAGAGAAACAATTGTAACAAAGACTGGTGAATTGGGAGTTCGTGGCTTTATAATAGATCTGTTTCCCCTAGGAGAAAGTCATCCTATCAGATTAGAATTCTTTGGGGATACTGTTGAATCAATTAGAACTTTTGATGAAAATACACAAAGATCATTGGATCATCTAAATAAAGTAACTATCTATCCTTGTACTGAATTTTTGGCTTGATACACCATTAGATGAAGATGAACCACCAAAGCCACTAGACAACTATATAAAAGTTGATTTCAATACAAGATTACTTAACTAGATTCAGTAACTATATATAAAGATCCAAGTTCAATAAAGACTGTATATGAAAACATAGTAACAGATGTAAAAAATTATACAGAAGAAAAGAATATATAAAAAAAACCACTAGGTTTTTCTTTCCTTATAAAGAAAAATACCAGGAAGATGCTATTTCTTATTTTTATATTGATAGTGCTATAGAATCTAAAAAAGAAATCATTTCCTTTAATACTAAAAAATCCACCTCAATTTTATGAAGATACAGAATCTATTGAGAAATATCTAAAAGAATCTTTGATCAAATGGAAAAACAATAATTATTTCTATCAAAGAATATCAACAAAAAAAGTTTAATGAATAAAATTGAATCTTCCTTCTATTGATACTAATTTAAAATATAGATATTAGGAAAAATAAACTATATATCACTAGAAATGGAAGAGGGATTTATTTATAAAGATTATATATTCCTAACTGCAAATGAATTATTTCAAAATAAAGTGTTAGTTAAAAAATATAAAACAAATTTTAAATATGGAACAAAAAAAAATGGATATTAATAAGCTGGAAATTGGGGATTATGTTGTTCATCAGAGTTGTGGAATAGGTATATATAATGGTTTGAAAGACTTTAAAACAAGGTGAACAATTAAAAGACTATGTTGAAGTATTATATCAAGATAATGATAAACTTTATATTCCTGTAGAAAAAAATTGATTTATTATTAAAGTATTCATCTAAAAGAAGGTTAGAACCTAAAATATATAAGTTAGGTGGAAATCAATGGCAAAAGGTTAGAAGTAGAGTTAAGTCTAAAGTACATGATATGGCCCTCGATCTATTAAGAATCCAATCAGAAAGAGAAAATAAAAAAGGATTTGCCTTTTTTAAAAGATGATGAGTTACAAAAACAATTTGAAGAAAGTTTTGATTATCAACCAACAAAAGATCAATTGATTGCTACAAGTCAAATTAAAAGAAGATATGGAAACCCTCATCCAATGGATAGATTATTAGTTGGAGATGTTGGTTTTGGTAAAACAGAAGTTGCATTTAGAGCAATTTTTAAAAGCAATTTTAAGCCAAAAACAAGTTTTATTTCTTTGTCCAACTACTATTTTTTCAAATCAACATTATGAAACAGCTTTAGAAAGGTTTTCGTTTTTCCAATAAAAATAGGATTATTAAATAGATTTACGTTCTCCAAAGGAAACTACAAGAATAATCAATTCTTTAAAATCTGGAACAATCGATTTAGTAATTGGGACACACAGACTTTTAAGCGATGATATTAAGCCAAAAGATTTAGGATTGCTAGTAATAGATGAGGAACAGACGATTTGGAGTTAGACAAAAAAGAAAAAATTAAAAATATATAAAAGTACTATTGATGTGCTAACACTAACTGCCACCAATACCAAGAACCTTACAAATGTCTATTACAGGTTTAAGAAGTATGTCATTAATAGAAACGCCACCTGTTAATAGATATCCAGTTCAAACTTATGTATTACCTGTTAAATAAAACATTAATTAAAGAAGCCATTAACAAAGAATTAGCTCGTGATGGACAAGTATTTGTATTATATAATCATGTAAAAGATATAGATGAAAAAGTAGCTGAAATTAGTAATTTAGTTAAAAATGCAATAGTTATATCTGCTCATGGTCAAATGGATAAAAACGAAATAGAAGACAAAATGATGCAATTTATAAATCATGAAGCCGATGTTTTAGTCTGTACTACTATAATAGAAACAGGTATAGATATTCCAAATGTAAATACACTAATTATTTTGATGCAGACCATTTTGGACTAAGTCAATTATACCAAATCAGAGGAAGAGTAGGCAGAAGTAATAAAATAGCATATTGTTATTTAATGTATGAAAGAAGGTAAAATATTAACAGCTAAACAGCTACAAAAAGATTAAAAAGTAATAAAAGATTTCACCTCATTAGGAAGTGGCTTCAATTGCAACTAGAGATTTATCAATAAGAGGTGCTGGAGATATTTTAGGTAGTGAACAAGCAGGTTTTATTGATAGTGTAGGTATTGACTTTATATTTAAAAATGCTAGCAGAAGAAACTAAAAAATTAAAAGGGAAGAAGCAATAGAGGAAGATGAAAATACAACCACCATTGATTTCCGTATCAACACATATTTCTGATTCCTATGTCAAAAGAAGACTTAAAGATAGAAATACATAGAATAATTAATCAAATAGATAGTAAAGAAAAAAAACTTTAGCAAAAACTAAGACAAGAACTAGAAGATAGATTTGGAAAACTTAATGAAGATATGATTATTTATATGTATGAAGAATGGTTTGAAAAATTAGTTAAGAAATTAGATATAAAGAAAGTTCATCAAACAAAGAACACAATAGAAATAACTATTTTAACAGAAAAAAATAAAGAATGGCGAATCTCTATTTCGAACAGCATTTAATATTAGTCCAATGTTTAGATTTAAATCAACTAGTGATGGTATAACAATAATACTAGACACAATTAAACTTGAAAAAACACCCTATTTTCTATCTAACAGAATTATTATCGTCAATAATTACCTCTTGACTTATCAACAAAGTATTGCTATTCTTAAGGTAATGAAGGTAAGGAAAGATATATGGAACTGGAACAAGGTGAATTATTTGAACAGCATTTAAAAATATATTTGAATTCATTAGAGGAATTAATAAATAATAATACTTATTCATTGATAAATGATGATTTATTACCAATTTTTATGAAACCACCTTTAGAGGCTATGGATACAATAAAACAAAAATTACTTTCTTTAGGTAAAGACTATAAACTAATATTAAATACACAAGAAGTGGATAATTATATTGAAAAGTATAGATTATCAATGCAACAAA
>VOFC01004928.1_pt1 | contig 28142 bp, 36 predicted proteins | sample 5384161 | NCBI WGS metagenome assembly VOFC01 (sample SAMN12384722, study PRJNA508395) | human gut metagenome | isolation source: healthy gut B | host: Homo sapiens | reverse complement strand
AATAAAGCTTTTACCTGCGTTTAAGGATTATCTTTGGGGGCGGAACAAAGCTTAAAACATCATACAACAAAAAACGGATCTTGATATAGTAGCCGAAAGCTGGGAGCTTTCCACACATAAGGACGGACAAAGCACGGTAAACGGCGGCGAATTTGATGGACTTACGCTCACGGAATATATTGAAACAAACGGAAAGGAATGTCTTGGAGCGAATGCGCTGAAATTCAGTTATTTCCCGATACTGATAAAGTTTATTGACGCACTCGGAAATCTTTTCTATCCAGGTGCATCCCGATGATGAATATGCGATGCGTGTCGAGGGTGATGGGTAAAACGGAGATGTGGTATATACTTGAATGTGACGAGGAGCGTATTTTATTACGGAGTAAAACCGAGAGTTACGCGTGAAGAATTTTAAGCGAACGCATAAAAACAACACATTGCTCGAAATACTTAATAAAGCACCATTCATAAGGTGATGTGTTTTATTCGGCAGGAACGATTCATGCTTATGCAGCGGTACGGTGATATGCGAAATACAGCAGAATTCAAATACGACATATCGCGTATATGATTATGACAGACGTGATAAAAAACGGAAACCGCGTGAATTGCATATTGATAAGGCGCGATAGAGGTTTCAAGGCTCACGCCGTCACCGGAAATAAAAAAAGCGGACAGAACCGCAAAGCGATGCAGTGCTTGCTTCATGTGATAAATTCACGGTGCGCAGACTGCTTCGTTGACGCTCCCATGACCGTAACAATCGGCGAGGGATTGTTTCCGCATTCGCATTGTTACGGAGGGAAGCGGTACTTGAAATGAACGGCGCCGAATATTCGCTCGAAAAAGGCGACAGTATATTTATTCCGGGCACAGAACAGCAATTACAAATTTTAAAAAGGAAATTGCTGCGTTATTTTGTCGTACGTTTAAAATGCACTTCCGCATTCGGGGCAGAATTTGGGCGGAGCAGCTCCGTCCGCAGGCTGCCAGCCACAGTTTTTGCATTTTGCCGGAGCAATTGACGGACGGGGGCTGCCGCAATTCTGGCAGAATTTTCCCCTCATTAACCGCTCCGCAAGAACACGTCCAGCTGCCGTTGTTTTCGGGCTTGGGCGCGCCGCAGTTCTGACAGAACTTGCCCGTGTTTCCGCTGTATCCGCATGAACAGCTCCAGCCTTGTGCCGGAGCTTGTGCGGCTTGCTGCTGCCCCATAGCAAACAGGTTTGCAGCTGATGCACCGCCGGCATTCTGCGCCATATTCATTCCCGAAAAAGCCGCCCATAGCGCCCATGCCGCCTTGGTTTGCGGCAGCTGTGCGCATAGCGTCGCTCTGTGCTCCGACAACACGTGATGCAGCCATCATCGGGTTTGTCGTCATGAGATTTTCCTCCCATTCGGTAATCTTCTTTCTTTTGATCCTCCCGGAATTGATACAGAGTTAAAGTTAAGAGAAAAAGATTTCCAGTCCGCGCCTTTTCTCTCCATTCGGAGGCAAGTTCTTCTTTAAGCGCTTCGGCAACTTTTTGTGTGAGCCGGTATTTCAGAATATGCAATTTGAGGCGGAAATTTTAGCAAGCACAGGCTGCAAAAGCGTTTAAAAGCTCGCCTTTAAGCGTGTCGTCGATTTCCGAACGGTCGTATGTATCTGTTACGTTTCCGCTGACATTTGTGTAGAACAGCAGCGGATCTTACGATTTTGTATGAATATACATACCGTTGCAGCGTAAGTCAACCGACAGCTTGCCGCCTGAATTTTCGTCCAGTATTACGCGGAACGGAATGGGGGAGGTGTTCCGAATTTGTTCCCGGAATTTCTTTTGTATTAAAAATAGTAAACTCTCTGATCCAACCGGTATCGCCGCCGAAAGTGAAACGCTTGCCTATTTGTGCAAAGCTCTTTTTTTTTTTAATTCCCTCTCCAAGACCGCCGTAGAAAATACTCGGCTCGGTTGAGTATCGTAAACAAATTCGCCGGTTTCGGCGCATATGTCAACAACCTTTCCCGATTCGACGATAATCATGCACTGCCCTTCGTTTACCGCGATAACGGAGCCGTTTGAGATAATGTTATCCTCGCCCTTTTGTTTGAACTTCTGCCGCTCGTTCTTTTTTCACCTTTGGCAATCAATACCTCGGCGTCAAGGCATCGCAATAGAAAAATTCACGCCACTGTGGTCAGCCATTACGCCGCCCAACGCGCCTGCTCCCCGCTTTTAATAACCCCCATAAAAATTCATTCCTTTCAAATTATAATCTTAATAGCTTCCGCCGCCTGCCGCCGTGGGTTTCACCGGAGGAAGATGTATGACTGTCCGAAGAAGAATCCTCTTCGGACGTTCAACTTTATCTATTCTGCTGTAAAGATATATGTCCTGCGAATTAGTCAGCTTATAGCTGTTTTGTGTTTATGTAATTTTCCGCAAAATTTCGTTTACGGCAGTGTTCATCAGACTCAGCTTGAAGTGCATAGCCGCATATGCAATTATAAGCGGCAGAAGCAGGTGCGCCTGCGATGACGCATAATGTATACAATCCGCTGCTTTGAGATTCGTCATACGGTTCGCCCTCGCTTGCCATCTGTAAAAAAACTCCTCTGCTCTGTCCGCGTATACGGTGAATGCGGTGTAGTAGTCGTTTTCCTTTAAATAAGGAAGAATTTCCTCCTCAACATAGGAAAGACCGCTTGAGTTAAAGTATGCCATACCGAGACCGTGCGTTGAAAAATGGTACACTCTCGGTTCTGTTGCAACGTACAGAAGTATTCCGTCCGCATCTTCGCCCCGCGCCGTAGCCTGGTAATCGAAAAATATCATCTGCGGCATCCTGTGCGCTGTCAGCGTCCATTGTACTTTCCGTGTATATGTCAACGTCAAAGTCGTAGAGCTGACGGATTCTTTCGAGATTTTCCGAAAGTTGGTTTAAATTCCTCCTCGGTGAGATAACCGGCGTTATCGGTAACGGTGGATTTGTAAATTCTGCCATAATGGGCAGAGCCGACGCAATGCAGATTGTCAGCGCCGAAATAAATGCAATAAATTTTTTCATAGTGCCGACACCTCCTTATGAAAGTAAAAACCATGCTATCACGCCCGTAACAACATAAGAAATAGCCGCGATTTTTGCAAAGTAAGCCCATTTTTTCTTTTGTCAACAGGATAACTGCCGACAACCTTGCCCGTCTGACCGTTTACGGCAAACTGATACATATTGCCCTCGTACTTGATATGAAGCATCCATATCGGCAAAAGCGCATATCTGATTTTACCGTCCGAAAACTTATGTTTGAACTTTCGGGAACAACAGCCGTATAGTCGTCAGTTGTGCGTCTGAATGCGGATTCAGTCGAGTTTTTGACACGCTCGTTTGCGCGGTCGATACATTCCTCCGCCGAAACATCGTACTTATCGGCAAGATAGCCGGAAAGATAAGCTGTATTGAATTCAACGGCATCGGCGTAATTGTATGGCTCTACCGCCTCTGTGTATGTATTGTCGGCTTTTTTGAGCCGTCAACGGAATATTTTCAAAACCGATGCTGCCGCTGCGCAAAAGTTTGTAATAATCGGTTTTGTGTGTAGTCGTAGTCGGAATCGCTCCAATGAGAGATTTGTTCGGCACTGTAACAGATGTTTGCGTTACAGTCGCAGTCGAACATCCAATACGGAACATAAACTCCCGTCATTTCCGAAATTTTCTTTTTATCCCTTTAAATGTGTCCGGCAAAAACGGAGCAAATTTAAAGTCCCTCTTCAAATGCGCTTACAGCGGCTTTTTGTCAAGCTTAAACGGGATTATGTAATCGGGACGCAAAGCCCCCAAACTGACTTTTGACAATGGTCGAGTTGCCGCAGTACGGACATACCGTCGAGCCTAAATGTGTCGTCATCCTGTGATTTCGGCGCCGCAGGATTGGGCAGGTGTAGCCGGGACAAAATCACTTCCGTCGATTCAGCCTCGGCTTCGTAGCGCTGCCAGTCGAATTTGACGCGGCCTGAGTTTGACTTTAAAGCATCAGCAACTGCTGTAAGGTGTCAAGCGAAAAATCATTGCCGCAAGCGTCCGCAGTGCAGATTTTGCTTCTCGCCGCTGAATGTAAGCGGTGCCGCAGCACGGGCATTTGTGCTTTGGACTGTGTTCATAAAGACATCTTCCTTTCCTGAAAATATTTTTTGTAACATATATACATAAGTATACCATACTACAGCCGGTATGCAATTTAATTTTACAAAAGATAATTTTGTAAAAATGTTGACAAGCATTAAAAAGTATTGTATAATATTCAAGGTGTCAAGCAAAAACCCTTACAGAGACATTGGGTGAGATTTATATGGCAGGATTTAAAAATCGGAGTGCTGATGGATTTTACGGTCAGCTTTTGACGGACAAGCAGTACGGTGCGCTTGATATGTTATAACCAGGTTTTATCGCTTGCGGAGATTGCGGAGGAAAATTCGATAAGCCGCCAGGGCGCACGGATTTTATAAAAGCGCGGGCGAAAAACAGCTTTGAATATGAGGAAAAGTTTCGGACTGGTAAAAAGATTTTAACGATATAACAAAACAAATAACGGAGATGAACAGTATTGAAACGTCTCAGAAACGATACAACAGAAGCCGGATATAGAAAAATTGAAACAGATTTCGCAGAAATTATCCGAAGAAATTTAGGAAGGGAGTCCTTAATATGGCATTTGAAAAGCTTAGGGCGAAAAAGCTGCAAAGGCGTTTTTAAGAAAATGCGCGGCCAAAAGGCAAACTGTCGGAAAAAGACATCAAGGATGCCATGAGAGAAATTAAGCTGGCTCTTCTGGAAGCAGACGTTAACTTCAAGGTGGTAAAGGAGTTTGTTGCGGCGGTTTTTCAAAAAGCGCTCGACAGGAAATAATGGAGTCGCTCACCGGCGCAGCAGCTTGTATAAGATTGAAACGAGGAGCTTACCGCAATGATGGCGGAGAAAGCGGCAAGACTGTATTCGCGCGTCAAAGCCGCCCACGGTTATCATGATGTGCGGCTTGCAGGGTGCAGGTAAAAACAACGGCATCGGCAAAGCTTGGCGAAAACCTACAAAAACAATGAATAAGCGTCCGCTATGGTTGCCTTGTGACGTGTACCGTCCGGCGGCGGTTAAGCAGCTTGAGGTTTTGGGTGAGCAGATACAGGTTCCCCGTATTTTCGATGGAACGGACGAAAGCCCTGTAAGATTGCCAAAGCGGCAATCGAACACGCCGTTAAACACGGAAACGATCCGGTAATCATAGATACGGCAGGACGTTTGCATATAGACGAAAAAGCTTATGCAGGAGCTGTGCGATATACGTGCGGAGGTAAATGTCCGAAATTTTAGTTGTTGACGCAATGACCGGTCAGATGCGGTAATGTAGCAAAAACCTTTGCAACGAACAGCGCTTGATATAACGGGCGTTATACTTTCAAAGCTGACGGCGATACGCGGCGGTGGTACCGTCTGTGTAAAGCAGGTTACGGGAAAACCGATTAAAATATGCGTCTGTCGGCGAAAAAATTAGGGGATTTGGAGCAGTTCCATCCGGACAGAATGGCGTCGAGAATACTCGGTATGGGCGATGGCTGACGCTTATCGACAAGGTTGCACAGGAAACCATTGATGAGAAAAAGGCGGCAGAGCTTGAAGCGAAAATCAGAAAACAGGGTAATTTGACCTTTGACGATTTCTTGAACAGTTCAAGCAGATTAAAAAGCTCGGTTTCATTCTCGCAGATAATCTGGTATGCTGCCGGGTGGGACAAAAAAATGTTGACCAGGTAGATGCGGAAGAAAAAAATGCAAAAGCGCATGGTTCATATAGAAGCGATAATCCAGTCAATGACGATGGAGAACGCAGAAAACCGTCAATTATCGGCGCAAACAGAAAAATAAGAATTGCAAAGGGAAGGCGGCACACGCGTTCAGGACGTAAAACCAGCTTTTTCAAGCCAATTTGCACAGATGCAGAAATGATGAAAACTCCCGGGCGCGAGATGGGGAGATGCTTAAAACGTCTCAGAAAGAAAAGCAAACAATTTTAGAAAATACAATCATTGGGTTGTTTTCATAGATTTTCCGCACATGAATTTTTTCAGGAGGTGAAAGAAATGGCAGTAAAAATCAGATTAAGAAGAATGGGCTAAGAAGGCTCCTTTTTACAGAGTTGTAGTTGCAGATTCAAGATACCCCAGAAACGGTAGATTTATCGAAGAAATCGGTACTTTCAATCCGCTTACGGATCCGGCTGAAATCAAAATTGACGCAGAAGCAGCTAAGAAATGGATTGGTAACGGTGCACAGCCTACCGATACCGTTAAGGCTCTCTGAAGAAGTCAAATATTATCTGATAACGGAGGGTATGGTGTATGAAACAGGTATTGGAAACGATTGCCAAGTTCTTGTTGATTATCCCGGAACAGGTGTCTGTTACAGAGATAAATAATGACGATGAGACAATAACTCTCGAGCTTCGTGTTGCGGAAAGCGACATGGGCAAGGTTATTGGTAAACAGGGAAGAATTGCGAAAAAGCAATCAGATCTGTTGTAAAGGCTGCTGCGAAACAAGGAAAATAAAAAAAGTAGCGGTTGAAATCATATAACGTATGAGGTTTGTCCTTTCGGGCAGACCTTTTCGCTATATCAGGAGGATAAGCATATGGAAAAGCTTTCTGAAGCAGGAAAAATAGTAAATACTCACGGTTTGAGGGGCGAGGTAAAGATTGTTCCGTGGACGGATTCGCCGGAAACCTTTGAAAATATCGAGTATGTGTATGTTAAGGAAAAAACAGGCGAATTGCGCCCTGATATAGAAAATCTTAAATATCAGAAAAATAATCTTATTGTAAAATTCGGTAACAGCTTAAACGATTGAAGATGCGCAGAAGCTTAAAAAATAAAAAACCGTTTATGTGAGAGTGATATGCTTGGTGAACTGCCGGATGGCGTATTATATTGCAGCATATAATCGGGTCTTTGATGCAGTTGATGAGGAAGGGAATAAATAGGCACTGTTGCGGATATTTTCAATACCGGTTCAAACGATATTTATGATATAAAAGCGTGACGGAAAGAAAAATCTTCTTCTTCCGGTAATTGATGACGTAATAACGGTAGAGCTTGAAAACAAGCGTGTACTGGTGAAAATACCGGAGGGGACTGACGAGGAATGATTTGATATTTTAACGCTTTTTCCGCAGATGTTTGAGGCGGGTGTTGGGTGACAGCATTATAGACGAGCGCGAAAAGGCATTATTGAAGTGAATTTCGTGGATATACGCGACTTTTACGGAGAATAAGCACCGCAAGGTAGACGATTACCCGTACAGCGGCGGAGGCGGAATGCTTGGCGCAGGCGCAGCGGTGTATGACGCAGTTATATGTCGGTTGTTAACGGATTATCATATAAACCGCTTACGGTTTATATGTCGCCGCAGGGAAAGGTGTTTGATCAGAAAAACAGCGTGTAATTTATCGAAAACGAGCATATAATTTTATTATGCGGACATTATGAGGGTATGAATCAGCGTGTTATTGACGAAATTGTCGATATGGAGCTGTCTGTGGGCGATTTTGTGCCGACGGGCGGTGAGATTCCGGCAATGGCGGTGGTGGATACCGTATCGCGGCTTATTCCCGGGGTGCTTGCGGCGGAAGGGTCGTATGAGAATGAATCGCACTACAACGGACTTTTGAATATCCGCAATATACAAGACCTCGGTTTGGCACAGAAAGGAAATTCCCCGAAATACTTGTATCGGGGCATCATGCGAATATAGAAAAGTGAAACATGAGCAGGCACTGTTAAATACCTTGAAAAAGCGTCCCGATATGCTCAAAAAGCAGAGCTTACAAAGGCGGACGAGGAATTTTTAAAAAATATTCGGACGGAGAATAAAAAAAATATGACACACAGAGATTTGAAAATAGGAAAATTCTGCGGATATCACTGTTGTCGGAGGTGAGGGCGCATTAAGACAGCATTTTTCTTGATATGGAGTTTTGCCCGGGGCAAACGTTACGTTGATGAAGTATGTCCGATATGCGATCCGATGGAGCTGAGGAATACAGGGATATGAGCTGACTTTAAGGCTGGATGACGGAAAAAAATCGAGATAGAGCCGATTGCATCAGTGCCGAAAAAATGAGAAAATGCCCGATGAGGAAGGAAAGTACAGACCGCACCCGGGTTTGGGCGAAAACGGAAAATTTCATGTCAAGGCGGACGAAAATCCGCTGCCAAAGGGAACAATACTGACATTTGCGCTTGCGGGCAACCAAAACTGCGGAAAAACGACGCTGTTTAATCAGCTTACGGGTTCAAAGTCAGCACGTAGGCAATTTCCCCGGGAGTTACGGTTGACAAGAAAGAGCGGTTCGATAAGGGAATATCCCGATACCTTGGTTACGGATTTGCCGAATATATTCACTGTCACCATACACAAGCGGAGGAAATTGTGTCGAGAAAATTCATACTTGACGAAAAGCCGACAGGCATTATAAATATAGCGTTGACGCCGGAAACATCGAAAGAAATCTTTATCTCACGATGCAGCTTATGGAGCTTGATATACCGATTGTTCTGGCGCTTAATATGATGGACGAGGGTGCGCGGAAACGGCGGAACGATACGCATAAAACGAAATGGAGGAAATGCTGAATACCTGTTGTGCCGATTTCGGCGGCAAAAGAATAGGGAGTTGACGAGTTTAAAAAGCACGCCGTTATATAGCCAAATACCAGAAAAACCGAGGAGGACGGATTTTGTGACAAAAAGACCGGCGGAGTGGTACACAGGTGTCTGCACGGAATAATGCACTTGATTGAAGATCGTACAAAAAGGCGGCGGATATACCGGTCAGATTTGCGGCAAAAACAAAATTGTCGAGGGCGATGAACTGATTATAAATTCGGCAAACTCCGAAAAACGAAAGGGAAATGATAGAACACATCATTTGTCAAATGGAGGACGAGAGGTCTTGACCGTGCGGCGGCAATTGCGGATATGCGTTTTTCATTTATAAAAAGGCTTTGTTCGCGTACGGTTTGTAAAGCCGCATGAAAGCAAGGGAGCATAAGCGCAGCCGCAGAATCGATATGTTGCTTACGGGAAAATATACGGCAATTCCGATTTTCATATGTATAATGGCAGTGGTGTTTTATCTTACTTTTTAATGTGTTTGGGGCATGGCTGCAAGGACTTTTTGAAATGGGGATAGACGCATTTACAAATGCACTGGATTCGGTGTTTGCCGCTGCAAATGTGAGCAGTGTGCTGCATTCGCTTGTTATTATTGACGGAATATGTGCCGGAGTGGGAAGTGTTCTGAGCTTTGTTCCGATTATTGTGATACTGTTTTTCTTCCTGTCAATGCTTGAGGACAGCGGGTATATGGCAAAAAGTGGCGTTTGTGATGGATAAGCTTTTTAAGAAAGATAGGGCTTTCGGGCGCTATTGTTCCGATGCTTATAGGTTTCGGCTGTACGGTGCCGGGGAGTTATGGCAAACAGAACCACTGCCGTCGGCAAGGGACAGAAAATGACAATAATGCTTACGCCGTTCATGAGCTGTACGGCAAAACTGCCGATTTACGGATTTTTCACTGCGGCATTTTTTCCGAAGCGGTTTGATTATGGTCGGATTGTACTTTCTGGGAATATTAACAGGGATTATTACCGCACTTATCGCCAAAACAGCGTTTAAAAGGCGGGCGGTACCCTTTGTTATGGAACTGCCAAATTATCGTATGCCGGGTATAAAAAACGTTGCGCATCTATTGGCGGGATAAGGCAAAGGACTTTTGCAGAGGGCATTTACGGTGATATTTCTTGCATCAATTGTTGTGTGGTTTTTTACAGACGTTTGATTTCGGACTGAATATAGTAGAGGATTCAAAGACGAGTATTCTTGCAAAAATTGCCGGAGTGGTATCGCCTGTGTTTGCGCCGCTCGGTTCGGTGACTGGCGCATTGTGACGGCGCTTATGGCGGGTTTTATGGCAAAGCGTTGTTTCTACGCTTTCGGTACTGCTGGACGGTACGGGAAGCTTGTTGTCGATTATTTCGCCTGTTTCGGCAGGTGCGCTACTTGTGTTCTGTCTGCTTTATACGCCTTTGTGTTGCGGCAGTGGCGGCAATAAAACGTGAATTGGGCGGAAAATGGGCAGTCGGAATTGTGGTAGGACAATGTGCAATCGCATGGTGTGCGCGCTTATTGTACGCGCTGTGTTAATCATACTGCACGTGGGCGCGTAGGTGTTAAAATAAGATAAATTGAGAAAAACGCACTTTCCGAAATGAAGTGCGCTTTCTTTGTTTTTACTTATTACGTGATTCTATCAGATTATATATGCAATCAAGCTGTGTTCTTGTCTTTTCTTCATTATTCCATATAATGAAATCCAATACGGTGTCAATATACATATAAATAAACGGTTTCAGCTCATCAGCAGGATAGTTTAAGCTGTTCGCAAGTTTTTGCGTGTATTTTTCACAGTCACTGTTGAATACCTCTACCTTGGCTCTCAGCTTGTCGCCGTACATCGGACTGGTTGCAACCTGGTAAATAAATCTCAGCTGATTTTGGAATTTTTTTTCTGCTCATATTGGCATCAAAAAAAATCCTTTATGTTTTTATATCATCAAAATTACAATCAAAAATACGCGATGATATATTATCAAAACCAAATTCAGCGGCGGCAATGATAAGCTCGTCTTTATTGTTGAACCAATAATAAAAGACTTCCGGAGAAATACCTGTATTTTTACAAAAGCTCTCTTAATGAGGTCTGTTCAAGACCGAACTCAGACATATGTTCAAAGGACATTTTCAAGAATTTATTTCGTATGTGTAAGGAAAGATTTTGCTCTCATTATAATGCTGCTCCTTGTAAGTGTTTTTATATAACATTCGTTATATTTTTCCTAAAAAGAAAATTGAGTACATAAAATACGTACTCAAGAACTATTTTGTTGTTTTCATACTATGAATTATACCATATCTTCCCATGTATGTCAATGCAAAAAACAGATATTTTGACGAAAAATGGTGAACGTTTTTCGTCAAAATCAACAAAAAATAACAAAACCGGATAAATTTTCACTAAAATCGAAATAATTAGCAATAGGCTTTAAAATGTTTTTGGTTGACCTTTGAGCGGCGTTTATAGTATAATAAAGAAAAACAGAGCTGTCAGGACATTTTTCTTTAAATTTCTACGGAGGATATTATGAACGACACGTTAAAGGACATTACGGGATATATAGATTTTCTGCGCAAACACGGGTGGTGCGTCATGTTAAGCTGCTTCGGGAATAATTTCGGGGATTGTCTGCCTGTGCTGTTGGAGTATGAGGTTCATCAGCCGAATGTGTGCGTATATTTAAAATCAAATCCGTCTATGCGCGGAAAATGTATTCACAATAAACGTATGCTTGAAAAAAATCCCCGTCGCAAAATGTACTATTCGCATTGCTACGCCGGAGTTGAGGAATACGTTTATCCTGTTATATATGAAAGAAAAATGATAATATGCGTGAGTATTTCGGGGTACAGAGGGAAAAACGAGCGTTCAGAGCTTTGCGCGGAGGTTGTAAGAAAGCGGTGCGGACAGAGATTTTTTGAATTGTATTCCGGAGCTTTCGGCAGACGTGCCGGATGAGGAAGAAATAAAACGCATGATAAAGCCGCTTGAATATATGCTCCGCGAGCTGTACCGTAAATGTGCGGAGACGGCGCAGACGGAAACACCGCAAAAAATCGTATTCAGAAAAGCAATTACTTACATATACGAAAACTGTGCCTGTAAAATAACCTGTGCGGACGTGGCACGTGCGGCAGGATATTCGGAGGTGCATCTGCGGCATATTTTCAGGGAGGAATGCCGGAGTACGATTATGGAATACATAAATAATGTACGAATGTCACGTGCGGCGGAAATGCTCAGAAGTACGGCGTACGGAGTGACCGATGTGGCATTTGCGTGCGGCTTTGAGGACTCGAATTATTTTTCGACGGCGTTCAAGAAAAAATACGGAGTACCGCCAAAAAATATACAGACGCAGGGGAACTCTGAGGCGTAAATATCGTTCAGAATAACGAAATAATTAAATTTTGGATATTTTTCTCTTTACAAACCGAATTATTTGTAATATAATATAAAATTAGTTATAAAAGAGATTTTTTTCGGGAGATGAAGTATGATGATAAAGGCGGCGGTACTCGAGCAACAGGGTACGCCGGAATTGAGCTTGTGAGACTGCTCACAAATCATCCGACGTAAGCATTGAAATATGAAAGCGTATAAGGTAGCAACTCACCGTCATACTTCTGAAATTGAGCAGGAGCTTAGCAATGTTGCCGGTGAAGAAATAATGATTTCGTTTACGCCACACCTTATTCCGCAAAAACGCGGAATACTTTCGACAATCTATGTAAATCTAAACAGAAAGTCAAGTGCGGAAGAACTTTACGGAAATGTACAAGGAATTTTATAAAGACGAATTTTTTTGTAAGAGTTAAGGAAGTGGGCGACTTGCCAGAAACAAAACACGTGGCAGGCTCAAACTTCGTTGATATAGGCGTGTGCTATGATGAAAGACTTCAAAGAGCCGTAGTCGTATCGTCACTTGACAATATTGTAAAGGGTGCTGCAGGACAAGCCGTTCAGAATATGAACTTATTATTCGGCTTGGACGAAAAGACAGCCCTTTACAAATCCGGGATTTTATTTATAATAGAGGGTGGAAGTAATGCAAGAACTTATAAAAAAAGCGGGAATACTTATAGAGGCACTTCCGTATATACAGAAATTTTCCGGCAAAACCGTTGTTATCAAATACGGCGGCAATGCTATGATAAACGAAGAATTAAAGAACTCCGTAATGGAGGATATTACTCTTTTGAAGTTTATCGGACTTAATCCGATTGTCGTACACGGCGGAGGTCCCGATATTTCAAAGGCTCTTAACGAACGCGGTGTAAAGAGTAAATTCGTAAACGGTTTGCGTGTGACGGACGATATTACAATGCAGACTGCTCAACAGGTACTTATAGGTAAAACAAATAAAGAAATTGTCGCACTTCTTAATACAAACGGCGGTCGTGCAGTCGGTATCAGCGGTATTGACGGCAGTTTTATCGAGTGTAAAAAGCAGTATACGGAAGTGGACGGCGAAAAAGGTTGATATAGGCTATGTCGGCGATATTGTTCACGTTAAGCATTGCTTGATTGACTTATTGTCATCAGATCAATATATCCCTGTTATCGCTCCTATCGGTACCGATGAGGACGGCAACAGCTATAACATCAATGCAGATACGGTTGCGGCGGCAGTTGCGGCGTCTGTTGAGGCGGAAAAACTTATTTTGCTTACTGACGTTGAGGGTATTAAGGATAAAGACGGTAATGTTATTGCCGAAATGCATAAAAATGAAATATACGAAATGATACATGACGGCAGCATCAGCGGCGGTATGATACCAAAGGTACTTGGCTGTCTTGAATCAATCGACGGCGGTGTTACGGGTGCGCATATCATTGACGGACGTATACCGCATTGCTTGTTACTTGAAATCTTTACAAAAAGACAGGTATCGGCACGCTTATTAAGAGTGATAAATATTAATAAAGAGAGGAATTTATATAATGAGAATGTCTAACTTGCTTATGCCAACGCTTAGAGAAGTACCGGCAGAGGCGGAAATAACAAGTCATAAATTAATGTTGAGAGCAGGTCTTATCAGAAAACTTGCGGCAGGTATATATTCATATCTTCCGCTTGGACTTCGCACGTTGCAAAAAGGTTGAACAGATTGTCCGTGAAGAAATGGACAACGCAGGTGCACAGGAGCTTTTGATGTCGGCGCTGCTTCCGGCGGAGGCTTATCAGGCTTCCGGCAGATGGGAAGTGTTCGGACCGAGTATGTTCAAAATGAAAGACAGAAACGACCGTGATTTCTGTCTTGGTCCTACACACGAGGAACTTTTCACTCAAACTGTAATTGACAGTGTCCGTTCATATAAAGAATATCCAATGACTTTATATCAAATTCAGCATAAGTATCGTGACGAGGGACGTCCGAGATTCGGCATTATAAGAAGCCGTGAATTTATAATGAAGGACGCGTACAGCTTTGACCTTACGGAAGAAGGACTTGATAAGTCATATCAAAAAAATGTATGACGCATATTGCAGAATATTCAACCGTCTTGGACTTGATTTCACTATCGTTGACGCCGACAGCGGTGCAATGGGCGGCAGCGGCAGCCAGGAATTTATGGTTAAGTCGCCAATAGGCGAGGACGGTATTGCTTATTGTGATGATTGCGGATATGCGGCTAACTATGAAAAAGCTGAATGTATTCCTCAAGAAAAGCCGTCACCGGAGGGTGATTTGGATATGGAAAAAATCCATACTCCGAATGCTCATACAATCGAAGAACTTGTAAGTTTCTTAAATGCGGAGGCTTATAACTTTGCAAAGACGATTATTTATAAAGCAGATGATAAATACGTTGCGGCAATGGTAAGAGGCGACAGAGAAGTAAATGAAGTAAAGCTTAAAAATCTTGTCGGCTGCGTGGACGATTTGGAACTTGTTTTTGCGACAGATTACAATGTGGGACTTGAAATTCCGGTATATGATATTCGACAAAGGCGCAATGATGAAGAATTTATTGTATGCACTATAAAAAACGTAAATATCAATAAGGATTTCACGCCGTTTACGGTAGCGGATATAAGACTTGTTGAGGAGGGCGATGTCTGCCCGAAATGCGGCCACAAAATAAAAACCGCCCAGGGCGTTGAAGTAGGACACATCTTTTTAAGCTCGGTATAAAATATTCCGAAGCATTGGGATTAAAATACCTTGACGAGAACGGAAAGAGCAATGTTGTTGTAATGGGAAGCTACGGAATAGGCGTTACGCGCTGTTTGTCTGCCGCAATCGAACAGAACAACGATGAAAACGGCATAATCTGGCCGGTGGCTCTTGCACCGTATCAGGCTATTGTCATTTCCGGCAAATTATAAAAGTGATGAGCAGAACGAAATGGCGGAAAAGCTGTATAAAGAACTTACCAATGCGGGAATAGAAGCAACTTATTGACGACCGCAGCGAGCGTGCCGGAGTAAAATTCAAGGATGCAGACCTTATAGGAATCCCCGTAAGAATTGTTGTAGGCAAGAAGTGCGGCGAGGAATTGTAGAGTATAAGGAAAGACGCGAAAAAGAAGCTGTTGAAAAAATATGAACAGGCAAAAAATGATGTTATTGAATTTATAAAATCAAGCCTTGCCGAATAATGATAAATAAAATCCGTATTACTGCCGATTTCGACAGATATACGGATTTTTTATTATAAAGATTATATTTTTAAGTTTTATATACTTTTTCGCGTTTTTTTATTAAATCAATTGAAAAAAGGAATAATAACGTTATAATATTAAACTGAGTACTTATCTAAATTTCCGTATTGTGCGGAAATGAGTTATTAAACGTGGAGGAAATCGAATGAAAAAAATAATTTCTTTGCTGCTGACGGCGCTGATTGTGTTTGCGCCTGTATGCACGTTCGCAGAACCGGAAACCGATAATAATAACATAATAATCGAAAATTCGGATATAACTCCGCCCGATGTAAGCCATGCCGAGGCGGCAGTGCTGATGGATATGAAAACGGGCAGAGTATTATACGGAAAAATATTCAGGAAAAATTATTTCCGGCAAGCACGACAAAAATGATGACGGGAATACTGGCATTGGAAAACGGTAAGCTTGACGATGTAATCACGGCGACGTATGAAGCGATAAAGGATATTACAATCGAGGATTCGCATATGGGTATTCTCATAGGCGAGGAACTGACAATGGAACAGCTTATAAACGGAATGCTTGTTTACAGTGCAAACGACGCCGCAAATGTAATCGCAATCAATATTGCAGGCTCTGTGAGCGCTTTCGCAGATATGATGAACCAAAAGGCGGCGGAGTTGGGGTATAATACGCATTTTGTAAATGCGTGCGGTATTCAGGCGGATGAGCATTATACAACGGCGGAAGATTTGGCGATACTTGCAAAAATACTGTATGCAAAACGAAAAAATTCAGAGAAATCGTCAAGCAGTCTATCTATAATATTCCGCCTACCAACAAATATGCAAAGGAGAAATCTTCCGAATACAAATTTGTTTTTTATCGCGTTCGCCGTATAATTTTTTATCAACCGTGCATAGGTATAAAAACAGGACATACAAGCCAGGCAGGATATTGTCTTGTAAGTGCGGCGGGCATAAGGATATTTCGCTTATCGGTGTTGTGTTAAAATGTGCAAATGAAAACGAAAGGGAAAAAAGCGTATTCATATACGGATTCAAAGAATATGTTTGAGTTCGGATTCAATAACTATACATCAAAGAAAATATCTTCACCGGGAGATGTTATCGCGGATTCAAAGGTTTACGAAGCAAAGGACAATACGCGCGTGGCATTTACGGTAAAAAGAGGGATATATTCGCACTTGTGCCGACGAAGGCGGAAAGTGAGGATATAGTATTTAATGTTGAACGTTCCGATGATGAGCTGAAAAGCTCCGATAGCAAAAGGGAAACGGTTCTCGGCAAAGGTGACGTATATGTGTAACGGCGCACAGCTTGCAAGCGCAGACCTTGTCGCGGCTAATGATGTTGAGCAGGATAAAATTCTTTTTGCAATACATTTTGTTGTGAAAATTATTACAAGTCCGTTTTCTTTATTCCGGTAATTCTTTTTGATTATTGCAATCATATCAATAATCAAAAGAAAAACGCATGAGAAAAAGAGATTAAATCAGCTCAAACATAACAAACATGAGGTGTATCGCGTACTCGGACCGCAATGCGGCACGGACGGAAATACGAATCGGAAACAAAGGGTTCAAATTCACGCTACACTGAAAGGTAAGGAGACAAAATTATGTTAACAAATGAAAGTATTGAAAAAAGAGCGCGTGAGATATTAAGCAATCTCACACTAAAAGAAAAAGATAGGTCCCAGCTTACACAGGTTCACTTTTCGATAGAAGAAATAGACAAGCTGAAACAGGAGATAGCAGACGGTAAGGTGGGCTCTGTAATACTTTCCGATACTGCATTTGCAGGCAGTGAGGGAAAATGCTCGGCGGCGGAACATACGTGGACGAAATGCAGAAAACCGCCGTTGAGGAAAAAGCAAATCGAAAATTCCGATTATATTCGGCAGAGATGTAATTCACGGACATAAGGTGGTTCTTCCGATACCGCTTGCAATGAGCGCGTCATTCAACTTTGACCTTGTAAAAAAGAAACATATGCGGATATGGCGGAGGAAGCGCTTAAAGACGGAGTTTCATGGACATTTACGCCGATGCTTGATATGGCGCGTGACCCGAGATGGGGAAGAATGATTGAAGGCCCGGGCGAAGATCCGTATGTTGGCGAACAGATGGCAAAGGCTATGATAGAGGGCATACAGGGCGAAGAACTGCCTTTTGAAAAATGGCAGCGTGTGCAAAGCATTATATAGGCTACGGCGCATCGGAGGGCGGCCGTGATTATCATAAAACGGAAATCAGCGACTATTCGCTCAGAAACTATTATTTAAAAGCTTTCAAAAGCGCGGTTGATTCCGGTGTGGCAACCATGATGAGCTCGTTTAACGAAATCAGCGGAGAAACCCACATCGTCAAGTAAATATCTGCTTACCGATGTTTTAAGAGATGAACTCGATTTGACGGGTTTGTCGTAAGCGACTGGGGCGCAATTATTCAGCTTGTGCGCCAGGGTGTGGCGGAGGACGCAAAGCGATGCGGCAAGACTGTCGATTAATGCCGGACTGGATATGGACATGGTTGACAACTGTTACAGCGACTATCTTGAAGAACTCTTAAACGAGGGCAAGGTGTCAATGGAAACGATTGACGAATCTGTTTTAAGGGTTTTAAGAATAAAGCTCAGATTAAATCTGTTTAAGAAACCTTTCCGAGAGAATAAGGAGTATGATACAAAGGCACATCTTGATAGGGCGAGAACTTGCACGCGAATGCAGTGTTTTGTTAAAGAACAGCAATAATATTCTGCCGCTCGACAAAAACAAGCTATTGCCATGACAGGCCCAATGCTCAATGAAAAACGCGCAATTTTGGGCGCATGGACTCTGGACGGCGATACCGATTTATCGGTAAGCATAGCGGACGGATTGAAAACGCATCGGATAATGTGTTTGAGGTTGATATGTTTAACGTAACCGGCATACAGCAAAAATAAATTAAGAAACTGCGATAAGGTGATCCTTGCATTGGGAGAATCGCATCTTTTGTCGGGAGAAGCTCATTCCATGGCGGATATTGAATTATCGGAGGAGCAAAAGGCTCTTATACACAAAATGAAAAAACTCGGCAAAAAAAAGATTATTGCGGTTATATCATCGGGACGTCCGCTTGCACTGGAGTCGGTGGAAAATGATCTTGATGCTATTCTGTACATATGGCATACAGGTTCGAAACAGGTAATGCCGCGGCAGATGTGCTGTTCGGCGATTATTCGCCGTCGGGCAGACTGACCGTTTCATTCCCACGTACCGGAGGACAAATTCGATTTATTATAATTGTCCGCCGTCGGGACGTGATTGTGACGGCTATTACGGAATAGAGGGCGACGGCTTATTAAGTTTCAATTATGCAGACTGCCCGGGCACGCCGTTGTATCCGTTCGGATACGGTCTGACCTACACGAATTTTGATTATTCGAAATTTCGGCAAAACTGATAAGATAAGCATGGATAAGCTTAAAACGGCGTTGAATTCAGCGTAACGGTTAAAAAACACCGGTAATTATGCCGCAAAAGAGGTTGTTCAGTGCTATATCCGTGACTGCAAATCGTCAATGACAAGACCGATTAAAGAATTAAAGGGTGCAAAAAGGTATTTTGGACAAGGGCGAGAGCAAAGAAATATGCTTTACGCTGACCGATAAGGATTTAGGTTTTTACGGCAGAAACGGAAAATTCACGGTTGAAAGCGGCGAATTTATAATATATATAGGCGAAAATGCGCATACAGACCGCAGTGTAAAACTGACTGTTGAATAATAAAACCTTCCTCAAAAAATTCCGACACTTTGTCGGTATTTTTTTTGAGGGTTTTTCACTGAAAAGCATTAATTCTGTCGGTAAAAAACGATTACGCCCCAAAATGTAGAAAATTATAAAAAACTATTGACATTTTGGAATTTACGTGATATACCCGTTTAAATTAAAAATTATTTAATGCGTATAACGTATTATAAAAACGGATAAAATAAAAATAGGAAAATTTTTTTAGGGAGCCAGCTGTCTGTAGGGTAGGGCTTCCTTTTTATATAAAATCGGAGGAGGGATATTATGGCTAAAAAGGCAATAGACGAGATTTGCAAAAGGAAAAGGACTGTGACGAAAGACTTGACGCGGCAAAAAAAAAAAGCCGACGCGGAGTATGCGGGAAATTATTGCCGCGGCAGATAAAAGAAAACAGGAAATAACAGACAACGCCAAAAAAGCAGGCTGATAAAATTATTGCAGATGCAAAAAGCGGCAGCCGAAAAAGAATATGAAAAAGGCAAAAGAAAACGGCAGCCGAAAACAGGGAAAGGATAGTGAGCGGCACGGAGGGACTTAAAGAAAAGTCGGTCGGAGTGATTGAGGATATGTTATTTTGTGAATAAGCGAAAAGGAGGTGGTGAAGTGTGTCAAAAACTTCAAATGCAGAAAATTGAGATAATTGCTCTGTATAAAGACAGTCAGAATGTTATTGAGCGATTACAGCGCCGAGGTGTTGTCGAGCTTATCAATATTGAGGACGAAAGGCTTTGTCAAGATAAACACAAACGCAAGCATCGCCGCATTTGAAAGAAATATAAGTACGGCAAATGCCGCTCTGGAATGTCTTTGACAAGTATAATGAATACCGCAAATCACCCTTAGCGGCTCTTAACGGGCGGCAGGCGATTTCGACAAAGAAATTTGCGGAGCGCAAAGAAAATACGGATAAGACGCTTTCAGTATGCAACCGTATTCTTGACGCCGCCAAGAAGATTAATGAATTAAATTCGGCAGCACAGAAAGCACAGATGAGAATTGATACCGTAAGACCGTGGGAAAATCTTGATTTACCGACAGATTTTAAGGGTACAAAAAGTACAAGTGTGTTTATCGGTGCATTTCAGGGCGAAATTACAAAGGAGAGCATAGAAGAACAAATCAATGCAGAAGAAAACCGCGGTGTGTCAGCGGAAATAATCTCATCGGGAAAGGCGCAGACCTGTGCGGTGATAATCTCCGCCACAGAGAATACGCAAAGAGAAACGCTTGCGGCGCTTAGAAAATATCGGATTTGTTCAGCTTACACAGGTGAGCAAAAAACACCGAAAGAGGAAATACAAGATTTAAACGCACAGATTGCGGAAAATGCACAAAAAGCGGACGAATATGCAAAGAAAATAAAATCGTTTGATTCAGGAGCGCAGTAACATACAATTTTTGCTTGATTTTCTCAATGCGCAGGGATAAATACAAAGCGATAAACAGTCTGGGCATGACGGAAAACACCGTGATATTAAGCGGATATATACCGAAAAAATATGTAAGCGGACTTATACGGGAATTTGAAAGGCAAGTACACCGCGGCAATATCGGTGAGCGAGCCGGAGGAGGACGAAGATGTGCCGGTTAAGCTTGAAAACGGCAAATTTTCGGAGCCTGTCGAGGGCATTACGGAGATGTACGCACTGCCGAACAAGCGCGATGTCGATCCGAGTGCGGTTATGGCATTTTTCTATTATTTATTCTCCGGAATGATGCTTTCCGATGCCGGGTACGGATTGGTAATGCTTATAGGAACAACCATAGCGCTGAAAAAATTCAGCGTGGAGGGAAGTTTAAAGCGAAGCCTTGTGATGTTCAGAAACTGCGGCGTTTCAACGCTTATATGGGGAGCGCTGTTCGGCAACTGGTTCGAGGGATTTGCCGCAGATAATCGCATCGAATTTCTTCGGAAAACAATTGCGACAACCGCACTGTGGTTTGAACCTCTTGACGATCCGATTAAGCTTTTTGCTTTTCAGCTTTGCGCTGAATTGCACATTTGTTTCTCGGCTTGGGGGTTAATTTTAAAATCCTTTGGTCGGAGGGCAGACGGCTTTGACGCGGTATGCGATGTCATTCCGGTCTACATCGCGGTACTCGGTGCGGCGCCTATGGCGGCGTCGATTCTGACAAACGTTCCGGCTGTATACACGGAAATCGGAAAATATCTTCTCATAATCGGTGCAATAGCTATTGTGCTGACATCGGGAAGAAGCGGCAAGAATGTGTTTAGTGAGGTTTTTCGGCGGAATTTACGGATTGTATAACATCGCAAACCGGATATTTGAGCGATATACTTTCATATTCAAGATTGCTTGCTTTGGGACTTGCAACGGGAAGCATTGCGGGGGTAATAAACCTGATTGCCGTAATGCCGCAGAACACGGTTTTAAAAAGCTGTCATGCTGATTGTGGTCGGTATTGCCGACATACGGCAAATCTCGAATAAACCTTCTCGGTGCGTATGTTCATGCGGACAGACTTCAGTTTGTGGAGCTATTTTCAGAATTTTATGAGGGCGGCGGCAGAGCCTTTAAGCCGTTAAAAAGCAGATACAAAATATATTAAATTTGAAAAAGGAGAATATCTTATGAATAGTTTAGGTTTGGCATTGGCAATAACGGGAGCGGCATTTGCCGCATTGTTTGCGGGTATAGGCAGCGCAAAGGGCGTTGGTCTGGTAGGGTGAAGCGGCGGCTGGACTGGTCAGCAATGACCCATCGAAATTCAGCAAAGCGCTGGATTCTTGCAGCTGCTGCCGGGGTACACAGGTTTGTACGGACTGCTTGTTGCGGTTCTGCTTTTGAGCCGTATAGGAGTTTTAGCGGCGGTGCGGCTGATATTTCGCTCGCACAGGGAATTATGTACTTTTCGGCGGCTTTGCCGATAGCGTTCGGCGGACTGTTTTCGGGAATTGCACAGGCAAGAGCTGTTGCGGCAGGTGTAGGCATAGTTGCAAAAAGCCCGATGAAAGCGGTAAGGCAATTATTATGGCGGCTATGGTGGAAACATATGCAATCCTCGCGCTGCTTATTTCAATTTGATAATATATAACATATAACGGAGGTTGACATGAACGGTTTAGACAAATCATGGCAAAGATTGATAACGATACCGATGTCGAGATAGAAAGACTGTCGGCGGATAAAAAGCCGATGCGGAGAAAGAAGCGTCACAAATTATTGCCGATTCGGAAATTATCGCAAAAAATCATTGCCGATGGAAAAAGTGCACAGATTACGGAAAATGCAAAAAGCGGCTGCGAATCGTATATAAAAAGGAAAAGCTTACGGCAAAACCGATGTTATCGGGGAAATGTATGGAATATGCCAAAAAGCGTATTGACGAAACCGATACGGAACGATATTTCAAGATGATTGAAAACGCTTATTGCAAGGTATGCACACCGAGAGAGCGGAGTTCTTCTGATGAACCGCCGCGATAAGCGAAAAAGAATGCCGCAGGGATTTATGGAAAATTTAAATGCAAAGTTTGTACTGTCGGAGGAAAATGCGGATATAGAAAGCGGCTGCATAATACGGTACGGCGGAATTGAAGAAAAACTGCACGTTTGAAGCGCTTGTTGAAGAAAAAAGCGATGAAATACGCGATAAGCTGTTTAAACTTCTTAAAGACACGGAGGGTACGCTATGAGTAGTACGAATATGCGTATGCTGTGGCAAACGTCCGCGCAAGGGAGTCGGAGCTACTCGACGACCGCTTTTTAATCAGCTGCTGTCAGGCACATCGTTTGAAGAAGCAAAAGAATGCTTATAGATGTTAGGCTTTTCGAATTTGAGAATACATCGGATATATCGGCGGCACTTAAAAATTACATGGAAGAAACATGGGGAATATTTGCAGGAAATAACTCCCCGATAAAAACGTGTTGACTTTTTTGTTGTGAAAAAATGATTTTCAAACTTAAAGGCTCTGACAAAAGGGCATAATGACCGATACGGACGGTATAAAATACTGTTTAAAGCCATGTCTGATAAATGCGGAGAATATTTTAAAATGCGGTAAAAATAAGAACTTTCGATTTGCCGTCATGGATAAGCGAATGCAAAAGAGGGTATGGGCTTTGTCGTCCTCGATGGACGGACAGCTTTTTGATATGTTTGTTGACAAATGCTCTTTGAAGCAATGCAAAAACTTTGCGGCAGACGATTTTTCAAAAAAGCTTGCAGACAGCTTTACGGCGCTTACGGATATAAAAATTGCTTTGCGCATGGCAAGAGCCGGTGAATGAAATGCTTTTTACGATTACGCGCTTTGCGAATGTGACAGGGTTGATATATCGGAGCTTAAAAAGCGGCGCGCTTAAAGATACGGTAATGGTTTCGTATATTGAGGAAACGGAGTTTTCAGAGCTTGCGGAATATGCGGCTGTATCAGCGGCGGAATTTGAGAAAACAGCGAAAATTATATTCTTGCACTTTTGGATAACGCAAGGCGTATAAGCTTCGGTGCGGAGCCGCTGATAGCATATTATGCGGCACGGGAAGCGGAATGCAGAAATCTGCGCATAGCGGTGAGTGCGTGTGCATTATCGGATTGCCTGCCGCGGCGGCAAAGGAAAGGATGCGTGAGCTATATGTATAAAATTGCGGTAATGGGTGACAGAGACAGCATATACGGCTTTGCTGCTCGGCATGACGATATTTCCGGCAGAGGAAAAGGAAGCGGCAGCAAAAACTTTTTCGCAAGGTGGCAAACGGCGGCTACGGAATCATATATATAACGGAAAAGCTTGCGTCACAGATAAGCGAGGAAATTGAAAATACCGCTTTATGCCTATACCGGCGGTGATTTTAATTCCGGGAATAAAACGGCAATACGGGCGAGGGAATGGCAGCGGTCGGCAAATCTGTGGAAAAGGCTGTCGGCTCGAATATTTTATAAAAGCGGCAATGAAAGGATTTTGAATATGAGCAAGGGTACAATAGTAAAGGTCAGCGGCCCTTTGGTAGTCGCTGAAAATATGCGCGACGCAAATATGTTTGACGTTGTGCGCGTAAGCGAAAAACGGCTTATCGGCGAGATAATAGAAATGCACGGCGACAGGGCAAGTATTCAGGTTTACGAGGAAACCTCGGACTGGGTACGGGCGAAATTGTCGAATCAACGGGCGAGCCGCTGAGTGTAGAACTTGGACCGGGACTTATCGGAAGTATTTTCGACGGTATACAGCGTCCTCTTGACGATATAAATGAAAATATGCGGAAACAACCTTGACCCTGGTGTTGAGGTGGCATCGTTAAAAAAGGGATAAGAAATGGAAATTCAATGCGGCGGTAAAGGCCGGCGATGAGGTAAGCGAGGGCGACATAATCGGAACTGTTCGGGAAACGGATATTGTTTTGCAGAAAATAATGGTGCCTTACGGAGTTAAAGGGTACGGTAAAAAAGCATTTCGGACGGTGAATATACTGTTACGGATACATGTGTACGCTTGAAACCGAAAAAAAGGTGCAAAAGAGCTGACGCTTATGCAGAAATGGCCGTACGGCGCGGCAGACCGTATGCACGAAAAGCTTTCTCCCGACAAACCACTTATAACGGGACAGAGAGTTGTAGACACCATGTTCCCGATTGCAAGGGCGGAGTTGCGGCAATACCGGACCATTCGGAAGCGGAAAAACGGTCACAGCACCAGCTTGCAAAATGGGCGGAGGCTGACATTGTGGTGTATATAGGCTGCGGTGAGCGCGGAAACGAAATGACGGACGTGTTAAACGAATTTCCGGAGCTTATAGATCCGCATACGGGCAAATCACTTATGGACAGAACGGTGCTTATCGCAAACACGTCAAACATGCCTGTTGCGGCATGAAGCGTCAATATATACGGGTATAACCATTGCGGAATATTTCCGTGACATGGGATACAGCGTTGCGTTAATGGCGGATTCAACCTCACGCTGGGCAGAGGCTTTAAGGGAAATGTCGGGACGTTTGGAGGAAATGCCGGGCGAGGAAGGCTATCCGGCATATCTCGGCAGCCGTCTTGCGCAGTTTTACGAAAGAGCCGGACGCGTAATCTCTCGGCAGTGACGGCAGAGAGGGAGCATTATCGGCGATAGGCGCGGTAAGTCCTCCGGTGGCGATATTTCCGAACCGGTATCACAGGCAACATTAAGAATTGTAAAGGTGTTCTGGGGACTGGATTCAAAATTGGCATATAAAAGGCATTTTCCGGCGATAAACTGGCTTACAAGCTATTCTTTTGTATATAGATCTTCTGAAAAACTGGTACAGTGAAAACGTTGATAAGGACTGGATGAATTTAAGAGGACGAATGATGAGCCTTTTGCAGGAGGAAGCGGAACTGGAGGAAATCGTCAAGCTGGTCGGTATGGATGCATTGTCCGCAGGAGACAGGCTGAAAATGGAAACGGCACTGTTCCATACGTGAGGATTTTCTGCATCAGCTTGCGTTTCACGAGGTTGATACCTATACAAGCCTTAAAAAGCAGCTGTCCATATGATGCGTCTTATATTGGGATATTACGATATGTGCGGTGAAGCACTTTCAAAAGATGCGCCGATTGAAGCGCTTGTTTCGCTGCCCGTAAGAGAGAAAATAGGACGTTTTTAAATATGTCAGAGAAGAAGATATTGATGCCGAATATGAAAGCGTGACAAATCAGCTGAAAAGAAGTCAATTCGGCGTTAAGAAAGGAGGAGTACTGATGCCTAAGGAATACAGAACGATAGAAGAAGTGGCAGGCCCTTTGATGCTCATAAAGAACGTGAGCAGAGTAACGTATAACGAACTGGGCGAAATTGAGCTTGGAAACTGGCGAAAAACGCCGCTGCCGTGTGCTTGAAATAGACGGCACAAACGCATTGGTACAGCTTTTTGAAAACTCAACAGGAATAAATCTTGCCGAAAGCAAGGTACGTTTTCTCGGCAGACCAAATGGAGCGTTGGTGTTTCGGAGGATATTTGACGAGTTTTTTGACAGTCTGGGCAGACCTACGGACGGCGGCCCGCAGATAATTCCCGAAATGCGCCTGACGTAAACGGCAAGCCGATGAATCCGGCGCGCAAATATCCGCAGGAGTTCATACAAACGGAGTTTCGGCGATTGACGGACTGGAATACGCTTGTAAGAGGACAAAAACTGCCGATATTTTCGGCAAGCGGACTGCCTCATGCGCAGCTTGCGGCGCAGATTGCGCGTCAGGCAAAGGTAAAAAGGACGAAAAAAGTTTGCCGTGGTTTTTGCGGCGATGGAATAACGTTTGAGGAATCGCAATTTTTATAGACTCTTTCCGTGAAACGGGCGCGCTTTAGACAGGACGGTATTGTTTATAAATCTGGCAAACGATCCGGCAATCGAAAGAATAGCAACGCCTAAAAATGGCGCTTACCGCAGCGGAATATCTGGCATTTGAAAAAAATATGCACGTGCTTGTGATACTGACCGACATCACGAACTATGCAGACGCACTGCGTGAGGTATCGGCAGCGAGAAAGGAAGTGCCGGGCAGACGAGGCTATCCGGGGATATATGCTTTACACCGACCTTGCAACAATCTACGAAAGAGCCGGCAGACAAAACGGAAAAGACAGGTTCAATTACCATGATACCGATTCTTACCATGCCGGAGGACGACAAAACACATCCGATTCCCGACCTTACGGGATATATAACGGAGGACAGATAATTCTTTCGAGAGAATTATACAAAAAGGAATTATGCCACCAATAGATGTTTTACCATCATTTTCAAGACTTAAGGATAAGGGTATTGGTAAAGGAAAAACTAGAGAGGATCATGCAGATACAATGAACCAATTATTCTCTGCATATGTTCAAGGTAAACAGGCTAAAGAATTATCAGCTATCTTCTGGTGAATCAGCACTTTCAGAAACTGATAAAAAACTTGCAAAGTTTGCAGGAAGCCTTTGAGAAGAAATATGTTTCTCAGGGATTTACTACAAACAGAACAATTACTGAAACTCTGAATCTTGGATGGAAATTATTAAAGTTTGCTTCCTAAAGACAGAACTTAAACGTATAAACGATGAATACCTTGAAAATATATATGCCAAGAAAGGGTGGTCTTGTGGCAATTTTTAAATGTTAATCCAACCAGAATGGAACTTACTAAGCTAAAAAGCAAAGACTTAACCTCAACAAGGGGCCATAAGCTTTTAAAAGATAAACAAGATGAATTAATGAGGCAATTCATTAATCTTATAAAAATATAACAACACTTTAAGGCGAGGTTGAAAAGCGCAGTCGGAGGTTCTTTAAAAAATTTTGGTATGCGAGGAGCGTTAATGAGTTCAGAATTTTAGAGGAAGCTGCTGCCAAAAGTGACACATCGCTTGAAATTGACGAAAAAATGTTATAGTGATTATTCCGAGTTCTGTAATCGGTTACAAACAAATAATCCGAATGACATTTATTCCTACGGATTTGCAAATACTTCTTCGAAAACCGACGGAGCTATATCGCCGGAGGCTTTTCGGTAGCTTATACGTCTTGCGGAGGTGGAAAAAGTCGTGGACAACTGGATGTCGGCGGAGATTGAAAACGCGCTGCCGTAAACGCAGTTAAACACGTAATGATTCCGCAGTATGAGGAAACCATAAAATATATTTCCATGAAGCTTGACGAAAACGAAAGAAGCACAACAACAAGATTAATGAAAGTCAAGGGGATATGATGATAAAGGAAGTAGTAGAGGGAAAACACGAGGCGGAGCAAAGGGATGTTAAAAAGCGACCGTTACATGCCGCTTAAAGAATAGCATTTTAAAGACATTTGCTTGAAATCCGCAAAATGCGACTCGATTTGTTTTGTTCTGAATTGTTAATATTAAAAACGCACAACTCGGAGTATATTGGCGGCTGCCAAGTCGGTGTTTGGCGCGTTCTGCACTTTAATAACCTTATTTATTTTACTGCGTTAAGTACGACAAGGCATATTATAAGCTCCGGTATAAGGTATGAGCAATACGTTAACTGGCAATGAAGCATTGT
>VOFC01004064.1_pt1 | contig 28165 bp, 63 predicted proteins | sample 5384161 | NCBI WGS metagenome assembly VOFC01 (sample SAMN12384722, study PRJNA508395) | human gut metagenome | isolation source: healthy gut B | host: Homo sapiens | reverse complement strand
TTAAGCTCGTACCCGACTTTTATCGCGTTCGGTATGTAGTTTTCAAGATAGTTTTTAAGCACTTTTTCCGCAAGGTCGGTAAACCCCCAGGTCAAGGTGCGTTTTGAATATCACCAGTACTTCTTTCATTTATTTTGCTCCTTAACTGTCGTAAGCTTTACATACAAAAGCGCCGATTTATATTCGCACCAATATGTGGGCAATCCCTCCGACAAATCGATTTTTATATACTTTGTTTTAGCCGACAGATTTGTTATTTTGCCGGAGTAATATCCCTCTTCCTCCGTCCAGTCAACACTTGCCGACTCGTAATTAACATCATCATCGGAAATATAAACATTATAATACAATCCGTTGCCCTTACGCATATGCAATTCAAAGCTTTCCGCGCAAAAATCCTTCGGTATACTGTACACCAAAGCCGCCGGGCCGAAACTGCCGTTACCCCCAGAACCACTGAGGAGTTACACCGTCCTCGGTTATAACACAGTTTTCCTGACGGCACACCTTTGAAAAAATCACGCAGTGTATCCGTAACGGTATAGTACTTCTCAGCCCTCCTGCTTTGTATAATACGTGAAGTAATCGCGCTTTACAATGCCGTCGTCGCCGGTAACCTCAAGAATGTAATCCGGCGAAGTGCTGCCGTCATATACCGCGCCGCCCTTAAGGCTCATTTCATAACTGTATTCCGTGCCGATATCGTCCGTAAACGCGGTTATAAGTTTCTTTTTCGCCGAAATCGGAATAAAGTTTTATATCGATGGTTTCGTATTCATCATGAATATTATTTCCTTTTAACCGTAATCGTATCGGTTTCGTTATCGATAGTATAATTATTCTTTCTGATAATGGGCATTTTTGTGTTTTTATCCCATCGGGGCAAGGTCTTTTCCGTATCGATAATGCGGTAAAACGCTCCGTTGGGTTCGCCGTCATAGCCGAAGGGAAGCGGATAGTGCTTTCTGCCGGCAACATAATATTCGTCAAGCCATGTGCGCTTGTTGCATACATTCCAAAAACCTATCGTTTCGATATGGTCTGCGTACTTTCTGTAAATATCAAACAGCGCGCCGTACTTTTCGCAACAAGCTCCTTAATTTCGTCAATCATATAATCGGGATAGCGGCTTGTGTAATCCTCAAAGGCGTAAGCGCTGATATCAAGTTCCGTTACGTATATCTTAAAATTCGGTATGGTGGAGAACAGCTTAAACGTTTCGTCAACCGCCCTCAAGGTCGGTGTCCAAAACAGATGGTCCTGAAAACCTATACCGTGAATGGGCGCGCCCTCGTCTATCCATTTTTAACCCATTTATAAACATTTTTGCGCTTTTGGGGTATCGTGTGATAATTGTCATTTAAAAATCAGTATAGCATCAGGGTCTGCCTCGTGCGCCCATTTGTATACCAGCGGCACAAAGCCTATGCCGCATATGCGTGTTAAATCCCGGTGTCCCAGTCCTCGTGACCGAAAACTTCATTTACAATGTCATATGAATGGATTCTGCCCCCTGTATCTCCCCACAATTGTTTTAACATGGCGTTCCAAACGCGCCATAACAACCTCTTTTTGAGGCTGTATTGCCGTCCTCATCCTTGTAAAGCCAATCGGGAAGCACCTTTTCATACACAAGACCGTGACCGCGCACACGCAGGTTATGCCGTTCGGCAAACTCCACAATTCTGTCCATTCCCGTCCACGAAAAGATGTCCCTCGCGGGGGTGAATGTTCACCGGTTTCATTCTGTTTTCGGAGGTAATTTCGTCAAACTGAGTAAGAATCAAATCCTTATAGTGGATTAAATCCCTGGGCTCAACGGCGCTTGCTACATGAAAAATAATCCTTGTATACATCTTTAAAAAGAAGGTATTTTTGTATAGTCAAACATAGTCTGCTGACCGTCAATGCGCGTGTGAACACAGCTTATTTTTCCGGCTTCTCCGTTTTCAAAGCTCCATATAACCTGAGAAATCCGCTGCTCCTTTTTATATCGTTTGACACAGACGCCCGCGGAAAATCTATCCACTCAACATAATACCAGTCGCTTTCCGCTATATCTATATCCCACTTTATGCAGTCATTTAAAGTTACGATAACGGTAACCTCAAGCCCTTTAATCTGAAAAATCTCCGTAGTCAGATAGTACTGTTTGCCGCTTCTTTTTACTTTGCAGAAGCTTTCCGCTGAAGGTATCGATAACAACGCTTGTCATAAGGTTTTCATCGCGAATCTGTATCTGGAAAGGGGCTCTGCATGGCGGTTGATATACTCCTTGCCCTCCATGCACAGCGAGCTTATGCAGCCCGGCTTTTCATCGATTATTATTTTGTATTTGCCTGTTTGGTGCTTTATCATATCATACTCTCGCTTAGTTATAGTTATCCGTCATATAAATCGGTGCAAATCCGTCAGTCCATATATAAAGCCGTGCGTATTCTGCTCCGTCCTCCGAAGCGTTTGCCGACAACAAGTTAATTGTTTTAGCCTCGCCGGATTGTTCAAAATCCTGCACCGCACATGAAACAAGCCGATTTCCGGAATATACCGCCAAAATTGCCTTTTCTCCGCCGTATGCGCTTATAAAATCTGCGCTTGCACTGTATTTTCCGTCCATCTTTGAAAGCTGCGGCTGTTTCGTAAATTTAAATGCCGTCCTGCCGAAAAGTCTTGCGCGGTGGACAAAAAGCTGATAATTTTTCCCGGAAGCTCGCTTCCGAACCGTACATATCGGGCAGAAATTTCAGGAATGCACGATATTCTGAAATGATGATAATACACCCCTTCGCTTTCGGTCGCTTCGCCGATTTTTTTGCGCACGTTACGGTGCTGTTTGTCCACGTTTTTCCGTCGTCGGAAAAAGAAATCATTTTATTAAAATTTATCTTCATTTACGTGGAAAAGGCTGTTTGTGTGAAGCGTTATCTCAAATTCAGCCTGTGTAAACCGCTTTTCGCCGGCGTCAAAGGTCATGCTTGCTTTGTCACCGGAATTGCACAAAACATTCCGCGGGCACGAAAATCCGCACCGTTCGTACGCCCATGAAACAAGGGAAAATCCGTTGTTTGCAAAACCTGTTCCGTCCGTTAAGCCCGAATCTGTAATAACCGTGTCGCCGTATAGCTTTTTCGTGAAAATTTTAACAGATGAAAGATAATTTGTTCTGTCCGTCGGCATTACTATCTTTATATACCGCATGTTTTCGGGAATATCCGTCACGGTTGCAGACGAGGTCTTCGTATAATTCACATCGTCCGGCGAAAGATATATTGTGTAACCGCTTTTATACATTGACGCAGTGACAGATACCGGAGCGAAGCCCTCAGGGCATTTATACACAACCTCGCCGGTTCCGAGACTTGCGCTGTTGCCCCATATACGGGTCGCGGCGACACCGCCGTTTTTAAACATGGTATTCCGCGCACGGTATACCTTTCTGTAGTCGGAAAAATTATCCGTCACGGTGTAATAAAGCCGCCGCTGCGCTGCCGTAAAATACGTAAACTCGTCGGTTTTGACGGTTCCGTTTTCCGAAACCTCCAGTATGTAATCCGGGGATACACTGCCGTCATAGCTTGCGTCCGTATCAATATCAAACGTTATCTCATAATTGCCGCCGGTATTAACCGACTTTTCCGCAATTTTAATTTTTTTCGCCGAAATTGCTGTAAAGCTGTGCCGTAACGGTCCCGGAGCATGTGCCCTTTACAGTCAGAGCGTCCGTATTTCGGTCAATTAATTGTGTAGTTATTGTTTCTGAGAACCGGAGGCATCGCACCGCCGTCCCAGCGCGGAAGCGTGCCGTCAACGTCAAGCGCCGCAAAATATGCCGGGTTCGGATTTTATCCGCGCCGAAAAGTGTGGCAAACTGGTGCTTATTGCCGCTGTCCGTCCAGCTTACGGCGTCGCATATGTTCCATAACCCAAGAGTTTCTATGCGTGCCGCATGCCGCCGGTATATATCAAACAGGGAGGCATATTTTTTCGCAACCGCCGACTTAAGCTCATCGTCCATAAAACTCGGGTACACCTTATCGTCCTCCGTCACGGCGTAGGCGCGCACGTCAAGCTCTGTTATAAACAGCTTAAAATTAGGAATTGTTTCAAAAAGCGACAATGTTTTTTCAACCTCGTCAAGGTCGGTATCTATAAAGTGATGGTCCTGAAATCCAATGCCGTGAATAGGCAACCGTCGTCCACCAAGCCTTTTACGTAGTTAAAAATCAAATTGCGTTTGTTTTCGATATCGTAGTAATTATCGTTTAAAAATCAGTATTGCGTCCGGGTCCTCCTCGTGCGCCCACTGAAATACTTTTCTTGTATATTCGTCCACACCGCAATTCTGGACAAATCACGGGTGTCCCAGCCCTCGTGACCGAAATTTTTCGTTAACCAGGTCGTAACAGTAAATTTTTTGCCCTTATACCGTTTTACGACCGTGCGCACATGGTTTTCAAGGCGTTGCATTACAAGCTCCTTAGACGCTTCATTTCCGTTTTCGTCCGGCAGAACATCCAAGAAGGCATTGCCTTTTCATAAACCAGACCGTGACCGCGCACACGCAGCCCGAATGCTTTTGGGCAAACTCCACTATTCTGTCAACACCTTCAAAAATAGTATTCGTTTTCACTTTGGTGTATAACGTTTGCCTTCATCTGATTTTCAATTGTTATTTCGTTAAATTGGTCAGTAAAATATCATTATAGTCATAAAGCTCTGTCGGTTCAACTGCAACCGCCGTCGTTAAAATAACCGGCATTAACCTTTGCAAGGGACGTTGCTTTTAGAATAGTCAAATTCATTTTTCGCCGTACTGTGAATACATCATTATTTCATTTATAATAAAGTTCCACGACTGAAATTCGCCTGCGTCAATCTTCAGGTATTCAGCGCCCTCAGGCAGCTCTCCGTAAATTTCAAAAGTTGAATAGCCTGTGTTTCCGTCGTAGCTTTCACCGGTGAATTTTTGCGCTTTAATCCGCACACCGGTGAAAGTTACACCGTCATTTGAAATATATATATTTGTTTTCCAATTCGTTAAAGTCCGTAAGCCTCCACGCGTTGTCAAAGCTTTCCGCCGTGATGCTTTGCGGTGATATAGCAAAAACCTCGCTTTTTGCCTTGTATGTAAGATGCATCGCCCGTTGAGGTTTTTACGGCTGCTATCCTTTGTATATGAACAGCCGGTTTTTGCCCCATATACCTGTTAATATCAAAACCGCTTGTTTCCGAAGCTTTTACGAGTCCGCTTTCAAAACCGTCACCGGTTGAAACATGACCTTTCGGGGATATTTTCGGGCTTTAAAAGTGCTTTTTGTTCCGTAAATACGTGCGCCGATTAAATACATCTGCCAATATGAAAATTTACCGGCGTCAAATTTAATATATTTATAATTTGAAGAAAAAGTGTAAGTTAAAGTGAATGTATAGTGGTTATTCTGCGAGCTTTTAAGCTTACCGACGCAGAATATCCGCTGTCGAGAAGGCGGCGGTATAATCGGCACCGTTTTCCGGACAGATACAATATATTATCCAGTCTGCCCTTTATCGGTTATTTTTCCATTTATCGGAATTTGAAACGGTAACGTCAACCGCCTTGCACGCACTGTCAGCCTCATACACGGCGCCATAGCCTGTGCTGTCATTATTTCGGTAGAATACGCGCCTTGATTCCGATGTGCAGTTTTGCCATGTCCATGCATAGTTAAAACCGCGCAGAACGCTTACATTTGACAGGTCGGTAAGCATCGTTTATCAAAAGCAGTTCAGTATTTGCCGCAAAAACACATATGGAATTTATAATAAGCGCCGCTGTAATGACAAGTGCCGATAATCGTTTTTTCATTTTGCCTCCTTTTGAATGTTTTACAATGTTAAGTAGCATACAACCGTCCGCGGTGACGGTGTATGTTTTATCGCTGTTATGATAACGGTATCATCTCCGTAAGAGGAGCAAAGCTGCCCTGTGACCATATAAACAGCTTATATGTCAGGTTATCGCCTGAGTTTGTAATATCAGCAGTAAGGTTAATGGTGTTTTCATCATTTGAAGCCACGATATTCTGCATTACAGCCTTCTTTAACATGTTTCCGCTGTAAACGCCCAAAAATAACCGTGTCACCCGTACTGCCGATATTTTTGTATGCGCCGGTTACCGTTGCTTTTTCCTTCAGCTACCGTAAGCGCCGGTTCTTGCGTTATTGCAAATGTGTCACCGCCGTATAGTCTGGCGTGGTGAACATAAAGCTGACTTTGCGCCAAAATTTGTTGCATTAAGCTTTACATAGCGGCAACCCTCGCCGTAATCAACAATTAATTTCGATGTCATAAAACCCCAGCCGCTTTCGGCTCCGCCTTTCTGACAAATGTGAAAATAAGTTCATATGTTGAAACAGCGTTTGTCCATGTTTCTCCGTCATCCGAAATCTGTAAAAAGTCCGCCGTTTCTGTGTACATCCTGAGACACAATCCAGTTAAACTGTTGCATGATATGTTATTGTTATTTCCGCACCGGTAATTATTTTGCCGTTATCTGCGCCGAAAATCATGTAAGAATCAGCCGAGTTGTTTAAGTAAATATTTTTGCGGACGTATAACCGCAGCGGCTGTAAGCATCCCATGAAGGATACGAAAAGTCAAATACGTTAACGTTTGCCGCAGCGCTTGTAAGGTCGGTATCAGCATTGGCTTTACCGCTGCTTTTGTTCCGCTCAATTTTACACCATGGATAAAAAGTTCCATGCGCCGATGGGGTAAAAATTGGGATCATAACCGGGAACATATGTATTAACTCTTATATACCGATAACCGTATTCAAGAGTAAACTTTAATGTTGCCGAATAAAATCCAGTCTGTTGTTGAGGCAGCATCCGCAAGCGTTGAATCTGTAACCGATGTCCAGTTTTTACCGTCATCGGAAACCTGAACATATCCGTTTTTACGGTGAACTTCTTCGGTAAACGCCCAGTAATTTCCGGTAGAATTATATGCAACCTTAATTTCCGCTGAAGTATACGCATTGTTTTTACCGGCATCGAAAATCATATATGCGTCGTTTGCCATACAGGTATAAACGTCTCTTTGTTCGGAATAACCGCATTTGTCATACTGCCACGATTCAAGGCTGAATCCCGAAATTGTTGCAAAGCTTTCCGGCTGTGCAAGGTCGCTTTCCTGTGTAAATTCGCCGTCTGCGAATATGGGGAGTGATACAAGGGTCATTGCCAAAACTATCAAAGAGTGCCATGGTTTGTTTTTACATAATGTTTCATGATAAATCCTCCTGAAATATATATTTTTTTGAGTATTTAACTATACTTTATTTAAACAAGACAGGCGTTATAACAACAATCATATTTTCCCGTGTGCTCCAGATATAGAGTGCCGCCTCTGCCCCTTCCTCTGTTTTATCCGAAGAAATCACAAATTTTCCGTCTGACAAATCCACCTTCTTATCAGGGAAGGCTTAACATTTTGCCGTCCTTGTACACTGCAAGGATTGCCGTAACCTCCAAATATCGTCGGTTTTGAGATGAGCTCGCCGGACACTGTCCATACTCCGTCTTTGTACTCACCGCTTACATTTTCATCCAAGCTTATAAGGTCATAAGGATACTGAGCCGCCGCAAAAACCAAGTCTAATATTTGTAAGACGGTAGTTACCGGGGAAATGAATTTTAACCTGTTTCATCCCCTTAGGCAGCTGTGCCTTTATAAGCAACCTTTTTTCCACTGGTATGCCATCGGGTCGGAAATTGACTGTGAGTCGGTCTTGGTAAGCCCTTTCTTTTTCCGTCCACATATCGCCGTTTCTCGAAGCGGAAAACGCAGGCGAGTCTGAAAAACCTCGAGATAATTAAGCTCAACATAAACGATATCCTTAGAATTATCTTTAAAAAAGTGTATAAGTAATTGTGTCTTCAAATCTCTGTAAACTGCGAAGTTATATACGTTCTTTCGTTTTCGCTCATCCAGTCCCATTCCCAGTTAACCGACTGCATGTCGGTATACTGCGCGGTTACATAAGCATTATCGGGGAGTGAAGGCGCCTCACACGGGTCGGTAAAATACTCGTCCGGCGTAATTTCGGGTTCAGCCGGCGCTTCTGTTCCGGTAAGTTTTACGTGATGAACGAAAACCTGCCAAGCGTTGCAGCCTGTAAAATCAAGCTTTATATAGCGCGCCTCCTTTGCCAGAGTGCATGAGAGCGTGTAGTTATAATGCGGCGTGCTGCCGTCATAATTTGTTTTTTCATCTTTGACGCATGTTATATCCGCCGCAGATGTCCAGTCGGTTCCGTTGTCGGAATAAAGTATTCTTTGACAAAAGGTGTGCGTCGTCTACCTGCCATGTATTATAGCCGTGGATAGCTGCAAGAAACTCTGCGGTTTTATAGCCTGCGCCCTTGCCGGCGTCAAAGGACATAAACGCCGACGCAGAATCGGTAAGAACATAAATGTTTCTGCTTGAGGTATATCCGCAGCGTTCCGCCGCCCATTCGGTAAGTTCAAAACCGGTTACTGTCATACAGCTTTCCGCAGATGTAAGCTCGCTGTCCAAAAAGCACGTTTTCGTCAGCAAATGCCGGTATACCTGAAACCAGCAGCAGCGCCGCAATTATAATTGCAATTATTCTTTTCATAGCTTGTTCTCCTTGAAGATTAATTTACTGGAAATTGCCGAGGCGGCTTCGTCCCACAAAAACGTTGTAACCCAAGCCCTCAAAAACAAATCTTAAAGGCAGCCGTTTTTGCCGTCAATAACAACGGGAGCACAGGGGCAGGTCAAACGGCGCACCGTTTACATATGCGGTACCTCTGCCCATAGCAAGCTTCTACCGTGTTTTCGCCGCTATGCAACGTGATTTTACCGTCCTTATCGGTTTTAACTGCTGTACCGGTGAGGGTCAGAAAATCCTTCATGCCAATCATGGAACAGCCGTTTTCCGAAATTATGGGGATATTTTTCTGTTCGCCCTTATAATTAAAGGAATCCTTAACATAATTTCCGGTTTGAGGCGTTTTGTCCTCGTTCTTTACGGTATTTCCTCTTTGCGGTACGGGAGTTGCCGTCGGAAATTATGATATCGCCCCAAAGCTCTGTCGCCTGATAGGAATTGTTTGTAACGTCGCACCATTTTGAAATGCTTTGATACCACGCCGTCCTGAGCGTCGGCAAAGCCTGCCTCAAAGCTGTATAGAATTCCGGGGGCGGGTTTTACCATATCAAGCAGAATTCGTGCCTCATAAAGATATCCGTCATCCGCGGGAACGCATACAGCCTGGTCAAAGGACTGTATTTCACCGCTGGGGTCAATTCGGTACTGTACGTCACCGCCGCCCATCCAGCTTACGCATATTTTGGGAAACAAAAATTTCCATGTTATTCTGTTCCAGCCGCCTCCGCCGGAGCAGTCGGGAGTGCTGTCATAGGAGCGCCCCAGAACGTAGAGATAATCGTCATCCCAAAGAACCTTAACGGTACCTGTTGCGCCTTCCTTGCCTACGCAGAATTTTTTCCACCGGCATTTCCTCGGCAATTGACCAGATATCGTCAATTTTGCCGTCTACAATAACAGGTGTGCCTTTTATATACCGGGGCAATCGTAGGTTCATAACCGTTGGGATAGTTTTTTAGCAAGCTCCGGCCAGGCCCAAACGTCCTCGGTCATACGGGGCGTATTTTGCCCTCCTCGTCAATTATTGCATAATAATTTAACGACGGCTTGCCGTTCATATCAAATGGCAGGGGATAGTCATATCTGTTTCCGCGCGTTACAGACGAGCGGTTATCAGTGGGGCACCAAAAGCTTACACATTCGATAATGTCCGCATTTTTCACGGAAAATATCAAAGGTAGTTGCATATGCACGTGCAACGGCGTCCTTAACCTTTTCCCTGTCCTCCCACTTATAAACTGTGGTGGGATCATACATATGATATGCGGTCATATCCATCTCGGTTATGTAAACCGGAAGACCCAACGCGCAGCTGCTTAAACAAATCGCGCATTTCTGCAGGGTCGGAAAACACGCTTTCATGCCACTGCAAGCCGATAGCGTCAATGGGAACGCCTTTGGTCTAACCATTCCTTAACCTGTTTTATAATTCCTTTTCTCATAGCCGGTATCAAATGGCTGTTATCGTTTATAATCAAAACCGCATCGGGGTCGGTTTCCTTCGCCCACTTAAACAGCAGCGGAACATAATCCTGACCGCATATCTGAGCTTCCTCCATATATGACTTAAGAGTACCGGAGCCGGGGTCGAAAATTTCATTTACAACATCATAATACTTCATTTTGCCCTTTGTAGCGCGAAACCTTGCCTTAACATGCTTTTCCATACGCTTTAAGGCTTCCTCTTTGCTTACCGGGTTGCCCTTTATCGTCCTTTGAAAAAGGCCCAGTAGTGATTGCCGTGATACCAAAGCGCATGACCGCGAGCCTCCATGCCGTGCTCCAAAGCCCAGTTAACAATCTGGTCTGTTCCGTCATAATACCATTGATCAGGTCCCTGTTGGAAAACATGCCCTTTAAACTGGTTTTCCGTAGTGATTACGTTAAACTGGCTTGATAAAAGCTCACTGTACTGTTCAAGGTCCCATGGTTCTACGGAAACGCCGATATCAAAATAATCTTTAAAGGCGTCCCTTAGCGAAACGATTGTCGAATAATCAAAATCGGGCTTTTGATAGTGTGAAACTCTGTCGTCTGTTGAAATATCATAAACATCATTTTCACAAAAATGCGCCTTAACAACAGCAACGGTGTCTATAACCGTGGGAAATTCAATTTTTATGTAATTATAGCCGCCGTCAAGATGCTCGCCCTTTGTGATATAACGAAAATACTGTGTCGCGTCCCAAACGTCATTATGCTTAAGCTTGGAAAGACTGTACATCTGAATATCGGCGAATTTCCAGTCCTTGCCGTCATTTGAAACATAGTATTTCATATCCGCCCTGTTCCAGCGATACATATAAAACTCAATACCGAAGGATTTAAACGGAGTTTCAGGATTTATATACAATATACGCCGGTGTTTTTTCCTGATTAACGTACTTAACGGCTTTTACATAGTCATCATAGTATACAGAATTTACCGAATCATACTTAACCCCGGGTGAATGTTCCTCTGCGTTATCAAGAGTTGTTTCGATTACCGTAACGCCGTCATCATCTGCGGCAAAAACGCCGCAGACGCTGATGCACAGGGCAAGACACAAAATTAAAGCAGTTATTTTCTTTATCATCTTAACCTCCTTATTTAATAATATAAACTTCCTTTATACCAAACCAGTGTGCACTGATAAGAATTTTGACGCGCCTTCCGAGCTGTCTGCATAGCCTACAATGTCATTTACGGCTGCGCTTGTTACAACAGCCTCGCCGCGTGAATTGATTTCGTATACATACACCGGCGGAGAATCTATTCTCCATACCTTTGCGCCGGTTGGCAATGTTTCGCTTTTGATAGCTGTCATCATATGTCACAACCATCTGTCCATCGTTTATGCGCCATACGGTTGCAAGACCGACAAAAAAGATCTGCGCCGCCGCCCTGCCCTGAGTTACCGTCATAGGGATTGCTGCCGTATGCAAGGGTTTTGGTTTTTGCGTCAAACACCTTTTTCATATGCATTAATTCTGCCGTCATTACCTCTGCCGAAACGGATAATGTCGCCTTTTCTGAGTCCGGAAGTATTCAGCGTATCCTTCATGGCAAATGTCTGTGAATAACCGTCATAAATACCTGTAACGCTTGGATATTCCATTTCATCCTCAATAGTTGTGCCGACGGATTCAATTGTCATAAACTTTGCGGTATCGCTTATTTTTCCGTTGCCCGTACCGGCGTAGTACATGAAAATTACGTCAGGAGTTATATCCTTTTGCTGTCCGTAAAGCTTTCAATCGTATACACCTTATCGCCGGTAATGTTTCCGGGGCTTACAATTCTGTAATCCTCGGAAATTTCTCCGGTAAGTGTCGGATTAATCTGAAATACAACTGTATTATTACCGCAGTTTATTTCCTGACCGAAGGTATAGAATGATGCATTATAATATCTCTGGGCTTTGTCATTCATCTGAAACAGCGTATCGTTTTTGCTGTCGCCGGTATCGGTTTGCAGAGTGTCTATGTGAGAAATTTTTCCCTCTGCATTAAGCTTATAGCGCAAAATCGGAGCGATTTGGGATTCTATGCGTGTTTTTATAACGTTCTTACTGTTTTCCGTTTTTCTGCCGTCCAAAATTACATTTTTGGCAGTTTCGTATATTACGTCTGTATCGTTTTCGGTAAATATCTTAAGTTTCATGCCGGCGTCCATACCGCGGTCGGCGTCAACACCGAGAACAAGACCGAAACTCCAGTCACCGGAAACGGAATCCGACGTACCGGCGCCCTTACCGTTAATATCCAGAAGCAAGGTTATTTCGTCGCCGGCTTTAAGGTTAGCCTTTGTCACAACGCCGGGCAAAAGTTCGTAAGTTTCATCGTCGATTGTGATTTCGTCCTCGGAAACAACCTTAACAGTACCGCTTACGCGCTTCTGACTTCTGAAAATACGCAGCAGGTTGCCGTCCTGGCTCCTTTTCAACCGTTAAAACGTCGTCCTTTGAAATCTGGGTAAGCTTTATTTCCTCACCGTTTTCAAGTATTTTTATATCCTTTGTTGTGTCGTCCGGGTCAACAACAAGATAGTTTGACTTGTTGTATCTGTCCGAAATAATGTTATTTAACGCGCTTGCTCTTTCAACAACCATGGTTTTTCTGTCATGAATGAACAAAACATCATAATCACCGCTGCCCTTGCGCGACAATATTTCAACATAGCCGTTTTTCGGGCTTCATAAGCGTTTCGTCATAGCTTGACATGCATTTGCCGTTATACCAGAATTTTTGTATTGCGCGAAATGGTAACACTTGAATTTTATCATAGCTGTACTTAAGAGAGTTATATGACTTAATATCGTCACTGTCAATCGTTATAACCTCATTATAGTTATCGGGAATACCGATATACAGAACCCGTATCCGGTTTGTCATCGCTGTCGGTATCCTTTATGTACGCATCGGCAAGATATCCCAGCATTTCCATGCTGCACTCGGCATCGTAAACGGTGCCGTCGATTTTAACCCTTCCCTTTTGGCAAGGCGCGTCACCGTTAATGTCTGTTTCGTTTGCCTCCACAACTCCCTTGATAACAGTAATGTCATGAAGGAAGTTATAAAGAAGGTCGGTATCCTTTTCCGTTTTAAATTTCCGAAACATCGCCGTTATGATATCTGTATGTGTGCGGCTTCATAACGTCCGTGCGAAGGGTGTTGTATACCAAAAACCGCCATATCGCGGCCGGTGATATACTCGCTTCCGGCAGTTTTTGACATGCCGGAAAGCAGTTTTTTCCTGCGATAATATTATACCCAATGGCAAAACCGCCGTTTATTTCCGCCAAATCCTTATAGCCCCTATTGCGCAAACCATTGTTTTAACCGCCCTCGTCATAGGTTGTATTGTCATCAGGACGGAAAAATCCGTTTTCATCGCCGCTTAAAAGCTTTAATGCGGTAATAGTTTCAATCTCTGTATACGCGCTGTGGTCGGCTTTACGTCATAGTAATGGCGTGCCGAGTCAGAGGCGATGTCACCGGTATTCATCATATCGTACAAAAGCTTTGCACCAAGCTGCGAACGGCTTTACCGTTTCACCGCCGAATACCGACATATCCTTCTTAAAACATGCCGATACCACCGTATACTCCCGTAATGTATGTAAGAAGCGTATCGTTTTTCTGCCGCCGCGTCTTCCTGTGCCATAACCGGCAGGGATTGAAAGAACAAGGGCAGCGGTCAGAATTGCCGCTAAAAGGTTCTGTTTTTCATGTGGACTCCTTCCTTATTTCAGTTTGCCTGTAAGCTCGTAAATTATTTTTGCCGCCTGGGCACGTGTTGCATTTTGATTCGGCGAAAACTCATTGTTTCCGGTGCCGTTTATAATGCCCATAGCCGCGATTATGCCAACAGGGTCTTTTGCGTAATCAGAAATTTCGGCATTATCGGAAAATGCGGTTTTTTCTGCATTTTCGCCGATAAGCTCCTTTTTCTCCAGCGCTCTGTACACCATAACCGCCATATCCTCGCGTGAAATATATGAGCCGGTGCCGAAAAAAGTTCTGCGTAACGCCGCTTACAATTTCAGATTCGTACGCTGCGGAAACATAAGGATAAAACCAGTCGGTTTCCAAAACATCGTCAAAGCTGCTTTTTTTCGCTCCGGAGGTTTTATTCCGCATGCCAGTGTTAAAAAGCTTAACAAATTCTTCACGTGTAACAAGTCTGTCGGGTTCAAAGCTGTATTCGCTTACTCCCGATACAATCTTTTCCTTTTGCAAGGGCATTTATTGCCTCTTTTGCCCAGGGCACGGTGTCAAGGTCTGTAAACATGTCCGTTATCAGGTTGTTTCCGCTGCTCTTTACCTCCTCCGTTCTGTCAAAGGTGATGTTTGAACCTCCGCCGGAAGAGCCGGAACCGCCGCCCGAACCGCCGCTTGGGCGCGGCTTGCTGTCGGAAGTACCGCCGTTATTGTTATTTTGTTCTTTATACTTTGTTTCGGCGCTTGCAAATGCAGCAGAAATTGAATTGCCGTTTAATTCATCTTTTAAAATGCCGGCAAACTTTTCTTTATCCGAATTTGTTTTCAGCTTTGCATACTCCGAATTTTCAAACGCGCTTTCCAAAGCCGATTTTCCGCATGTGTCCAAAGCCGCGGTAATTTGAAGGTTGTTGTCGGAATTTTCAATTGTTTTAATCAAAAAGCTGTTCATTGTACGCTTTTGAAAATTCACTGCCGTCGTTATAATATTCCGTCATAGCGCCGGAAAAAAGCCGTTTTGATTTTTTTCGGAGGAACCAAGAAACAGCTTTATATACCTCGCTTTGCGAATTAATTTTCAGTGTACCGTCAACAAGGCTGTCGGAAAGGGCAATATATTCGTTTGCCTTCTTTGCTCCGCCAATTTTAATTTCACCGAAAATTATTGCTTCTCTTACACAGTCTTGACAGTCAGAAACAGAATTTAAAGTACGCTTGCTTGTTTTTTTTGTAAACATAGTCCGCAAGAGTATCCGCGTCAAGGTTTGTGCCGTCAAGACCAAGCTGTGCGGCAATTTCATTTAAATTATTGTTTTTAAAAATCTCCGCGGTTTTTTCAGCGCTGTCAGACGATGCAATATCAATCCACATCTGTGTAAATGCATCGGGAGTATAGTACACATCATACTCCTCCGCCTCTCCGTCGTGCATGTAATTAACCTTTACCTTATAAAGGGGGTCTTCGGCTTTGTGCGTCAAATCAACCGCGAAAGCAAGTTCTGCCGTATAGCTTAAATCAGCGCCTGCAGTGGTTTGCGTAAGATAAACCGTTTTATTATCTTTTGGTTTACAACCTCAATTGTAACCCAATTATCGGCGGCATCATCGGGCAAAGCCCCGGACAGGGTAAGTTTCCCCGTCCGGTTGTCAAACTGTGTGCCGATATCCGCAAATGCCGCCTGAGTTGTAATCATGCCTGCGGCAATTAAAAGTGCCGTTAGTTTTTTTTCAGCAACAAAATCACTCCTATGATTAGTTTTAAATTCTCCGTAAAAAGCTCAATATTTTTCTTATACTGCTGAGTTCTGAACTCCTCAAGCTTTTCAACGCCCGCTTTATCAAAGTCTTTTAACATCTGGTCAAATGCAGCAAGCGCCTTGCCCTCGTCCGGCTCTAAAACATATTTATGGATTGTTGAATTTACAATACTGTCCATGTTTGTTTTAATGTTCTGAATGTCCGTTTCATTTTTTGTGGGTTCCATAAATCTTGTAAGGTTTGTGTCAACAACTCTCGCGTATTTTGAAGCGAGCTTACGGTCAGCCGCACGCTGGGGCTCCTCTGTGGGATACTCCATCTCTTGTTTTAAGCACCTGACGCCACAGAAAACGGAACGCGCTTATACCGGTCTTTTCATAAATCCGTCAGCATTATTTGCCTGTTCAGCCAAAACCTCCGGCTTAATATCCATATAGCCTTCACTGTCAACGGTGTAGTGTTCGCCTTCAATACCGTAGTTCATAAGAAGCTCTCCTTCGTCGCTCCACATATACCTTAAGAATTTTTGCGGCAAGCTCAGGATTTTTGCACCGGTGGGCATAGAAGTCATTGTCCAGTATGAATAGGGCACTACCGGCGAAAATACCGGGTCGTCAACCGCACTCATAGGCTCGATTACCTTATAAAATGCCTTGTCATTTGAACGCTTCAAAACAGAGCTTGCGTCCCAAAGCTGGTCAAAAGATGAGGCAATGCAGAAAGTTACGCCTGTTGCTCTGTCCTCGGTAATCTGGTTTGACTGTTTAACAAACATGTCTTTATCCAAAAGACCTTCTCTGTTAAGACGTGCCATAAATTTAACAACATCGCGGTATTTGGGGTCACGCCATTTAAGCTTAACGTTTCCGTTTTCGTCCACATAGTTATCGTTTACAATGCCGAAGGAGCGTTCGATAATATAAAGGCTCCAGCACTGCATGTTAAGGTCAAGGGGTATTGTCTTTTTGCCGTCAATAGTGGGGTATTTTTTTCTTTAAACAGCTTAAGCGCCTCGATAAATTTATCCGGCGTGCTCATATCGGGCGAACCGAGCCTCGTATATATCCGCGCGCACGTTATAGCTTTGCGTACCGTTTTGCGAGCCTTCACCTGTTACAAAGAAACCGGGAAGACCGTACAGCTTGCCGTCGTTTCTGTCCTTTGCCTGAACCTTCATAACCTCGGGGATTTCGTCAAGAAATCCGTTTTCATACTTCTGCGCAATTTCGTCCATTGAATAAAGGGCTTTTTGTTTACCAAATCCTCCATTGTTGAGGAATTCGTAGCGTCAAATGTGATAAGGTCGGGCATATCGCCGGTTGAAAGCATAAGATTAAGCTTTGTGTTACCGCCATCGGCAGGGGCTTGTGATTTTAGGACGGATTCCGGTTTTTTCAACAACCTTTTTAAAACCTCCGCACTGTCCCACATAGCGTCGTTTCCGCCGCCGGAAACCTCGGTGTACCACGTAATGTTCTGCACACCGCCCTTAGCCGTGTCCTTGCTGCCGCAGCCTGCGGCAGATGCCGCCATAACAAATGCCGCCGTTCCTGCAATTGCTCTTTAAAATACTGTTTTTTCATTTTACTTCTCCCCTTCATTTTTATATATAATAATTATTCTTTTATCGCACCCAATGTCATGCCCGATACAAAGTACTTCTGCAAAAACGGATACGCCAGAATTATAGGACCTGTTGTTATCATCATCATTGCAAGCTGCAAGCCGTTTGACGTTACCGTACCGGAAGCCTGTCCCGTACCCGCGCCCGCACTCACAATACCGCTCTTTTTTGCATATCGGTTATCATTGTACTTTTGCGCAAGCAGCTTTTTTAAGCAGTGTTTGCAGCGGATAAAGACTTTCGTCTGTCATATAAATATATGCGTCAAACCAACCGTTCCAGGTGAGCAACGCCGTTAAACAGCGAAATTGTCGCTATAACCGGCATTGAAAGCGGTATTATAATTTTGAAAATATCTGCAAGTGGTTGTACCCGTCAATTTTCCGCCGCCTCCTCCAAAGAGTCGGGCAGGCTTACAAAAACGACTTGAACACAATCATGTTACCCACGGAGTAAAAAATCCGGGAATTATGTAAACCAAGAAGTTATTCAAAAGTCCCAAATTTCTGTACAGTATATATGTAGGAACCATACCGCCGCTGAAAAACATTGTTACGATACATATATTAAGGTAGAAATTCCTGAACAGCAGCTTTTTCTTTTTGACAGGCCGTAAGCAAAGCTTGCGGTTAAAATTACACCTGTTGAAGTACCTATCAGAGTTTTTGCAATGGTTATTCCGTATGCACGCAAGATACTGCTGTCACTTAATGCCGCGCGGTAATTGTCCAGAGTCCATATTCTGGGCCAGAAATACACGCCGCCGCGCATTGTATCAAGGGAATCGTTAAAGGAAAGTATCAGCGTGTTCCAAAAAGGATACAAAAACGTAAACCCAGTGCCAGCATAAATAAAACATTGAAAAACGTCAAAGGCGCTTCCGGATATACTTTTTTTCATCGTCTGCTTCCTCCCTTACCAATAATCCGTACTCGGTTACACGCTTTGACACATAGTTTGTCAGAAGCACAAGACTGATTCTGATTACCGATGTGAAAAAGTCCTACCGCCGTTGAATATGAATAACGTCCGTCCTGAAGTCCAACTTTATATATGTAGGTGTCAAGAACCTCCGCCCTTTCCATTACCTGTGAATTCTGCAAAAGAAGGATATTGTCAAAACCGGCGCTTAATATACCGTTCATCGACATTACAAGCTGAATAACAACTATAGGCATAATTGAAGGTATGGTAACGTAAATCCATTTTTTGAACCTTCCCGCACCGTCAAGGGTCGCAGACTCGTACAGTGACTGGTCAACACCTGTTATTGCTGCAAGGTACAAAATTGAACCGTAGCCCATACCTTGCCATATACCCGAACCTACAATCAAGCCCCCAGAAGCAGTCCTTGTTGCCCATAAACTGAACAGGTTCTTTTTAAAATGTGCAAAGCCACAAGAAGATCATTTACCGCGCCGTCGGTCGCAAAAAAGTTTACTCATCATACCGGCAATTACAACAAACGAAACAAACTGCGGCAGATACGAAACAGTCTGAATTGCCTTTTGAAATGAACATTTGTAAGCTCATTCAGCATAAGGGCAAAAAGTATCGGTATCGGAAAACCGATAATAAGCCTTGAAACGGTAATACCCAAAGTGTTGTAAAAAATATTACCGAGATTCGGAGCTTGCAGAAAATCCTTAAAATGCTTAAGCCCAACCCACTGGCTTCCCATAATGCCTTCCGTAAAGTTAAAATCCTTAAACGCAATGATAACGCCGTACATGGGTATGTAGCAAAAAAAATAAGCGTAAAAATTATACCCGGAATTACCATGGCTTGAAGCCAGCGCTGCTTTTAAATTCCGCAATCAGTCGTTTTCTTTTGTCCGATGCAGTTTTTATTCCTGTGTTCATCCTCGCACTCCTGTTCTTGTGTATTTTTTGCCAAATTGCCGAATACCAAGCCGTAAACAGGCAAAAATATTTGGTTATATTTATATTATAACATTATTTTCATCAATGTAAATCACAAAAAATACTATTTTATATTGCAAAAAGTTCACTGTTGTGTTATTATAGCTTCAGAGGGGGAGAAAAATGAAAAGAAACGTATATTCAAAGTACTATGATGATGACCTCGTGTTTAACCATTTATCAATTGTTGACAGTGACTCCAGAGAAACAATGCCCCACTCTCATGCCACATATGAGCTTTTTTATTTAAAAGACGGAGAGATTTCATACACGGAGAGCAGCAAGTTTTACAGTGTAAAACCCAACTCGCTTATACTTACAAGACCGGGAAATATTCATTCGATAACGTTTGAAAGCAACAATTACGACAGGTACGACGTGATGTTTGACAAGGGCTGTCTGTATTCAAACGTGCTTAACAGAATCCCAAACGATTTGGTTGTAATAAACTGCGCAAATTTTCCGCAGATTGCGGAAATTTTCAAAAAGATGGACATATATTACGGTCATTTCACCGATGATGATTTGAAAAAAAATACTTATGAATTTGATTGAGGAAATTTTTTATATAATAATTGCCTTTGACGTTTCCTCCGCGGGAAGTTCGGACAATTTTACCGAAAACCCCATAATTACCAAGGCGATTGGCTATATCGACGAGCATTTACACGATACACTGACCCTTGATATGCTTTGCGAGGAGCTGCACATAACAAAAAGCTATCTGCACCAGCTTTTCACAAGCTACCTGCACATAAGTCCGAAAAAATATATAAATTCAAAAAGGCTTGCAATGGCTCAGGAAACAATACGGTTAGGCTCTAACCCCACGGATATCTACTCGCAGTACGGATTTTCGGATTATACAACATTCTACAGAGGATATAAAAAATATTTCGGATATCCGCCGTCAGAGGAAATATCCCACTACATTTCGGTAAAAAGCTTATCATAAAAATTTCATTCGGAGCAACTGTTTATTGTTTGACAAGGAACGGCAAAAGCACAGGCAATCCCGGCGGATTAGCGAGTATTTTGACGTAGTAATACGGAAAATTCACCTAAAAAACGGGTTCGAATATCGTAACGTCTGCCTAGGCAAAGGAGAGTCGAACCCCATGCGCTCTGACGCTTGCAGAATTTCCGTTCTTTCCGCTTTTCGCGTTTGAAAGGCGACAGCCTGTCTGCACGCTGCAAAGTGTAAATAACAAAAATTCTGCTAAGCTCAGAGTCGTAGAGTTTAAAAAAGAGCAAATTTTTTGTAAGAAAAGGCAAAAGCACAGTCAATCCTGTCGGATTGGCGAGCATTTTAACGCATTATTACGTAAAATTTGCCTTTTTAAACCGCATGAGTTCGGCTCTCCTTTGCCTAAACGAAAAAAATGCGGAACTCATCTTGTTCCGCATTTTTCTATATCTCCGAAATAACTGCTCCTCTTTCGTTTTTATCGTTAAGAGTTACTGTGTATATAACATAAAGCTTGCCGTTGTATTCACATGCCGATGGATAATGCCATTGACACCCAAACCCAAGCTTCTTTGAATATCCGTCATTTAAGACAATGCACGTATCAAAATCCATTGAATTTTTTTTACTTAAAAATACCGCAAGTTTTTCACGGGCAGAGCCTATATTTCCGATAATATAATTTCTGCCGTCCGATAACGTTCCGAATATATCTTGCATGCGCCGAGAGGAATATCATGGGTCAATGCCTCGCTCCAGCTTTCACCGTTATCCTTTGAAATATAAAGAATAGGAACATTATGACAGTCATTTCTGCAAAACGCGTAAATTGCCGCGTCCGAAACTATAAGCGAAGTTTCGGGGTGGACAAATTTGCTGCCGTCCGCAAAGAAATCCGTCATTTTGTATTTTAACTATCCGCCATTCTCCGTCAATTTTGCCGCTGTCCGATATCATAACGGCAGGAATATTCGGGAATCCGTCAAGCTCGCCTACTCTGCCCGGCATAATAAGCCTTCCGTCCGGCAGTGTATATACATTCGTATTAAGCTTAAACGGTATCGGCTTAGAGCTTACAAGGCTGAATTTTCCGTCATCTCCGTAAACATAGAGGTCAAGGGAATGAATATGATCCGGAGCGACCATGGTATTTAAAAACATGTAAAGCTTGTTATCGCATATTCCGAAAACCGGCGGACAATACATGATTTTACCGCTTTCGTCATTTACAACCGTCTGCGGTTTTTCCCATGTCTTTCCCAAATCAAACGAACGTGAAAATCTTATGGGAGTTTCGCCGTAAAGTTCATTTTTCCTGTTGTTGTACCATGCGGCAAAAGCGCACCGTCATAGTATATTACAGCCGCCTCGTGGAGAAATTTATATTTTTCGTCCGGCATGGTCACAATATTTGCCGGATTTTCGTTCTCAAGCACCGTGAGGTCTTTTAAAAAATTAACATGCTTTAGCATACTGTTGTAGATTACGTCTTTTTCATGCCCGGGATTATTTTTCAAAAAGCTGTCTGTACTTGCCGGGCGAAAGCTTTTCGGACTGCACGAAAAGCTCGGAAAACCAGCACGCATTTTCATAACCGCACTCCGCCGCAATATCGGCTATACTTTTTGTCTGTTTCAATCAAAAGCTTTTTTCGCCTTTGAAATTCTGATGCTCTTTTCGTAATTTTTAATTGTAATGCCTGTTTCCTTCTTGAAAAGGTGACAAAGATAGTATTTACTCATTACGAACCTGTCCGCAATTTTTCCCAACCGAAACTTGTTCATGAGTGTTTGCCGTTATATACTCCTTTACCCTTTCCACAACAGGCGCCACCGCACGCTTGACCTCTGTAACGGAACGGACAAGTTCGATAATTTCGCGCAAAACAGTCAGCTTATCCGCGCCGCTTTCCATTTTATCGATGAGTGCGTCAAGCTTTTCATTGTCTATCTTATGCATATTCATGCAGTTTATCGAAAAGTGTTCAAAGAGTGCAGGTATTATCCTGTCAGTTTCGTCATAAAGCAGATTTTCCGCAATCTGCTCGTTAATTCCGGCATATAAATCCGCTTTGCCCTCATAGTCACCGAGCTTTGAAATTATCCTCTAAGATAACCGCCTTCGCTTACTCTGCCCTTTATTATATCGTTCTCGGTTATTTTTGCAATCAGAACCTCCCGCGCCTGCGCTCTTGCCTCTTATATGAATTAAAAAGCAGAACCTCGCTCCCTGTCATATGTAATATAAATATATCCGTCGTCTGCCTCCTTCGCATCCGGATACGAAACATCATCTCTTTCGTCTATCATAAGAGAGTACTTCCACGTCGCTCCGTCGTCCTCGGAAAGCATTGCTGTAAGATTATTTCTTGTGCTTGTGTTTGTATTGTTTATAAGAAAGCAGCCGTCCCGACTTTAGACGCCGCATGAAAATCTTGAACACGGTCCTCCGATTCTGAATTTCTGCCTTCGGTCCATGTCGCCCCCCTGTCGTGGAATACGACACGCCTATTCCGTACAATGTGCGCACATACATTGCAAGCACGCCGCTTTTCAGCTCAATTATCATGTGCTCATCGTACCACCTCTGATTAACATCAGCATGCCCGAGTTTTTCAAATGTCAAGCCGTTATCACTGGTTTTATAAACAAACGAACCGCGCTCAGGGTCATTTGTATCAAATCTTTTGAAATGACACGTATACCGTAATTCCAGACAGCAATCGGAAAAGCCACTCTCCGTAGATAAAACGACGGGCTTGTTCATCATTACGTCGTTGCCTATTTTAAATTCCTTTCCCCATACGAGTTTGTCTGCGTCCGGGTCATCGCAGATTACACCGTAAACCGCATGGTCAGGGGCATAGGACCATGTAAACCACAGTCTGCCGCACGGGTCAATCCACAGGCATGAATCGTAACACCTGTGATTTTTATCATATGCAACGGCGACAGGCTCTCCGAAGTTTTTTCCGTCATCGGATTTTAACAGTACAACATAATTTTCGTTTTCTTCCGTTGTGCCGCCGGAATAAAAAGTCGAAAATATTCTGCCGCCCTTTGTAACCTCTATCCCCGGTATGCCCTGCCATACGCGGAATCTGCTTTCGTATGCCGAAAGCTTTTTCTTTGTCCGTAATAAGCATTATCGCCACTTCCTTTCCGTATAGTATGTATTTTATCATATTCAACCGTAAAGAGATATAACAAAATTGCTTTTTGCCTAATCGATAGAATAATCGTCAGGATTTATATCATCGCTTAAAATGCGTCTTTTTCTTGCACCCAACGACATTATGTCAACCTCGAATTTTCGGCATTTTTTCATAGGTTCGGTAGGCTTGTTTCTTTTTTGAGCACATCATACCGTCATCATTTTCCGCGGAGTACACGCAAATTGCACAGCACGGTGTCTGCTCGCTTTTTGTTTAGTCCTATAAGTCCTTTTCTCATGATATTTCCAAAATGCTGTGCGCCGCGCTTATTCCGTTTGCCGAAGCCTGCATAAGTCCGCGCGTTACGGAAGCTCCGTCGCCGATTGCGCGAAGTCCCTTTATATTTGTTTCAAATTTGTCATTTACAACAACCTTGTTTGAATAGAATTTAACCTCAACGCCGTAAAGCAGCGTTTCCTCCGATGCAATACCGGGTGTAACCTTGTCAAGAGCCGTCAGCATTTCGTCAATATCAAGCATAATCCTGTACGGAAGAACAAGTGACAAATCGCCCGGAACAGCGTCCTTTAATGTGGGACGCAGGTTATTGCGCGCAAGGCGCTCCTCCGTTGTTCTTCTGCCTCTTTTGAAGTCGCCGTAGGTCTGCACAAGAATTTTCCCGTCACAGAGCATGTTGCCCAAAAGTGCAATGTGCTTGCCGTACTCGATAGGCGTCTTAAAGGGCTTTGTGAAATTCTTTGAAACCAACAGTGCGAAGTTTGTGTTGTCCGTTTTATAGTCCGCCGACTTATATGCGTGACCGTTTACAACCGCGAGTCCGTTTTCATAATACTCTGTGGCAACCTCACCGCTGGGATTTGAGCAAAATGTGCGCACCTTGTCGTCAAAAGTCGGGGTATGGTACACAAGTTTTGCTTCATACAAATTCTTGTTAAGAAAATCCATAACTTCGTTTCTGACCTCAACGCGCACGCCGATGTCCACTGTTCCCACCTGCATATCGATTTCGTGGCTGCGGCAGATGTTGCCGAACCACTCGGCGCCTTCTCTGCCTACTGCCGATACAACATTGTCCGAATAATAGTCGCCGCCGTCTGTTGAAACACCGGAAATTTTTCCGTCTTCAATAATCAGATCTTTAACCATTGTGTTAAAGATTATATTAACGCCGCTGTCGGTCAGATGCTTTTGCAGCCGCGAGTAAATCTTATATCCTTCCTCCGTTCCCAAATGGCGTATGGGGCATTCGATAAGTTTTAAATTTGCGCCGATTGCCTTAGTGCGAATCTGCCTTATCTCCTCATTTTTGTCAATGCCGTAAACGTTTTTTATCCGCGCCGAAATCAAGATACACTTCGTCAGCCTTTTTTTATAAGTTCCAATGTTTTGTCATATCCCAAATTTCCGGCAAATGACCGCCGACATCCGGTGACAGGGAAAGTTTTCCGTCGGAAAATGCGCCGGCACCGGCAAAGCCCGTAGTTATCGAACACGGACGGCAGCCGACACATTCCTTTGTTTTGCGTTTTGGACACTGACGTTTCTCAATTGAGCGCCCTTTTTCTATTATCAAAACCTTCATATCCGGCTTGTTTTTCAAAAAGCTCATATGCGCAAAAATTCCCGAAGGACCTGCGCCGATTATAATTACGTCAAATTTGTTCATATGATATCTCCTTAACTTAAATCGGCAAAATCAATGTACTGTCTGCCGTTTTTCGCAATATGTTCCTTCCTGCCCTGGAGGTCATCACCCAAAAGCAGTTCAAACTTTGCCTGAACCAAAAGCGGGTCATCCTCCGACAACCTTAATAAGCCGGCGTGTTTCCGGATTCATGGTTGTCTGCCACATCATGTCAGGCTGGTTCTCGCCCAGACCCTTGCTGCGCTGAATTGTGTATTTTTGCCCCTCAAGCTTTTTATAAGCTTTTGTTTTTCGCCCTCGTCAAAAGCAAAATACGATTTCTCCTTGCCCTTGCCGCCGTTTACGGTAAATTCAAAAAGGGGCGATTCCGCAATATACACATAGCCCTTCTCAATAAGCGTGGGCATAAGACGGTAAAACATTGTGAGCACAAAGCGTTCGTATCTGGTATCCGTCAACATCGGCATCGGTGCAAATTATGATTTTATTCCACCTCAGCGACTCAAGCTCAAAGGTGTTAAAATCCTTGTTGTGTTTTGATTTTGCCTCAACACCACAGCCCAAAACACGCAGCAGGTCGACGATTATATCGCTTTTAAAAATCTTGCTGTAATCGGCTTTTAAGCAGTTTAATATTTTACCGCGTATAGCCATTATCGCCTGAAACTCGGAATCACGTCGAGTTTACACGAACCGAGAGCCGAGTCACCCTCAACTATATAAAGCTCGCGGCGCGCAACGTCCTTCGTACGGCAGTCCACAAACTTTTTAACACGTGACAAAACGTCGCTGTTTCCGCTCAGCATTTTCTTAACGTTAATTCTTGCCTTTTCGCGCTTTCTCTGCTTCGCTTGTTTATAAGAACCTGCTCCGCAATTTTTTTCGGCGTCGGTTTTGTTCTCTATAAGATACACCTCAAAATTCTGCTTTAAAAAGTCGGTCATCGCCTCCTGAATGAATTTATTGGTGATAGACTTTTTCGTCTGGTTTTCGTAGCTTGTTATTGTGGAAAACGAGCTGCTCACAAGGCACAGGCAATCCGCAATATCCGCAAAAAGGATTTTACTTTCGTTCTTTGAATACTTTCCGTTTGCCTTAAGATACTGGTCTATAACCGAAACAAAAGCGCTTTTAACAGCCTTATCCGGTGAACCGCCGTGCTCCAAAAAGCTTGAATTATGATAGTATTCCAAAAAGCTTTCCCTGCGGATTAAAGCAAAATGCAACCGAAAGTTTAACCTTGTATTCCGGCTTGTCCTCTCTGTCGCGTCCGCGGCGCTCTGCCTCAAAAATACACAGGCGCGGTAATATTTTTATCACCGGAAAGCTCCTTTTAAATAATCGGTGATGCCGTTTTCATAAAGAAACCTCGGTTTTTTCAAACTCTCCGTCCTCGTTCTCATTGTTGAAAAACAAATTTAACACCGCTGTTTAAACAGCCTGCTTGCGCATAATGTTTATAAAATATCTCCGCCGGGATATCGATATCCGTAAAACGTCAATATCCGGACGCCACGTAATTTTTGTTCCCGTTGCTTTAAAACGCGTGGGTTCTTCGGTAAGTCCGCCTATATTTTCGCCCTTTTCAAAATGCAGACGGTAAACAAAGCCGTCACGGCGTATCTCAGCGTCCATAAATTCCGAGGAATACTGAGTAGCGCAGGCACCCAGTCCGTTTAATCCAAGGGAATACTCATAGTTTTCGCCGCTGTTGTTATTGTATTTTCCGCCGGCGTACATTTCGCAGAAAATAAGTTCCCAGTTATACCGCTGTTCCTTTTTCGTTATATCCCACGGGAATACCTCGTCCGTGGTCCTCAACGGTAATTGAGCCGTTTTTATAGTGAGTTACTCAATCAGATTGCCGTAGCCTTCGCGTGCCTCGTCGATGGAATTTGATAAAAATCTCAAAGAACGAATGGCAGCAGCCGTCCAATCCGTCAGAACCGAAAATAACGCCCGGTCTTGCGCGCACGCGCTCGGCGCCTTTCAGTGATGATATTGAACTGTTATCGTAATTTTGTTTGCTCAAATTTTTCATTCCTTTCGGATTGCTTTTGCAAGAGTCTGCAGGTTGGTTTCAGTTTTTTCAAAGTATATGTCCGGCGCGTCATCTGCGTTGCCGGTAACAATCGGGTCAAGCTCATAGAGCACAGCCCCGGTTTCACGTGATATTGTTTCAGCCGCCGAAACGGAATACTGCGGTTCGGTAAGCAAAACCTTTATTCCGGTTGAACGTATAAGGTCGGTGGTTTCCACAAGCTCCTTTACCGATGGCTCCTCACCCGGCTCGCGCTGTATCGCCCCGGCAACGGTTAAATTACATTCGGAGGCAAAATAATCAAACGCTTCATGGCACGTTATAACCTTCGCTCCGCCAAAATCGTATTTTTCAACTTCACTTTCAAGCCGATCCAATCGATTTTTGTATTTTTTCGGTATTTGCCTTTAATTGCTCCGCATGCTGCGGCAGTGCGTCGGACAAAGCACCGCACAGGTTTGAAAATCATTATTTTCATGTTTCCCGGCGAAAGCCAGATATGTGCATTGTCATTGACAGGTGTAACCCCTCGGACAAGTCAACGCATTTAAGATTCGGAATACCGGTATAAATTTTTTTCCATAAAAGGTTTCCATTCCCAAACCGTTTATAACAAACATATCGGCAGACTCAAGATTTTTCATATCGTCCGGGGAAAGAGCGTAATCGTGAAGACAGCCGGTTGACGGCGAAGCCAGCGTGGCAATCTCAACATCAGGCGTGTTTTCCGCAACCATCTTTACAGCAAGCATAACAGGATAAAAAGACACGGTTATACGGTATTTTCCGTCCGCCTCCTTTTTGCCGCATCCGGAAAGTGAAAAAGCATAACCGCAAGCAATATAAAAAGCCGTAATTTTTTCATTTATGCCCATCCTTTATTTATTTCATTACACACCAAAGTATATTATATATTGAAATTTAAAAATTTGCAAGTGTTTTAGTAAAATAACTCTTGACTTTTGTCATTTTTGTATTATAATGTCATAGTGACTTCGGCGAGGTGTGGCTCAGTTTGGTAGAGCGCTGCGTTCGGGACGCAGAGGTCGCAGGTTCAAATCCTGTCACCTCGACCATACCGAGTGTTCTTACAGAACTTGAAAGGTTTTGTATGACACTCGGTTTTTATTGCCTTTTTTCAGCTTGCTGCATA
>VOFC01005898.1_pt1 | contig 28173 bp, 41 predicted proteins | sample 5384161 | NCBI WGS metagenome assembly VOFC01 (sample SAMN12384722, study PRJNA508395) | human gut metagenome | isolation source: healthy gut B | host: Homo sapiens | reverse complement strand
CGGCACCATGCGGCTGCATGCGGCGCGGGATGCCTCAGCCTCACACAGCGTCGCCGCCGAAGGCCTCGGCGTCGAAATAGGCCGTCGAGGGGTCGCGCTCGGGAGCGAAGGTCTCCACACTGCACAGGTCGACGGTGATGCTCACCGGGCGAACACCGGCCGCGGAAGCTCCACGCGCCACGTCGGCAGCCGGACGCAGCGATGCCGCGTCGACAATGTCGGCTCCTGCCGCGGCTCACCTCGACAACCGTCTGCCGCGACGGCGAATAGAAAGCTCTTGCCCGACGCTCCGCGGGCGGCGAGAAAATATCGCATGCCGCCTCATAGCCGAAGCCGTAGGAGTTTGAGGTGCTCGAACAGCAGCGTGGCGCCGTCGGCATCGCCGGCGAGGGCGGCAGATGCAGGCGGCTGCCGTCGAAATAGGCCTCGCCGAGATGTCGCAACGCGCGCGCGTACACAGCCTCCGCACGCTCCAGGTTGGCGATGGTGCAGCACGGCGTCGCCCCGCCGGGGAAGAGACGCTCTATGGTGGGCATCAAAGGTGCGCACGCGGTTGCGGAGATGACGGTCGGAGGCGTTGCTGCTGTCGTCCACATAACCGAGGGCCCTGCGCGCCAACAAAGGCCTCAATCTCCTCGCGCGAAACATCCAATAGCGGACGCACCACCGCGCGCGCCGCGGACGCATGGCGGTCCTCGTCCGCCAATCCCGTGCCTCGAAGAGGTTGAGCATGAAAGTCTCCACCTGGTCTTCGCGATGGTGCCCCACGGCTATGGCCTGCGCGCAGTCGCGGTCGAGGCGTCGAACCACGCATACCGCAACTCACGGCAGGCCATCTCCACCGACTCGCCCGTAGCATCGCAACGTGCCGCCACATCGAAGTGCTTCACATACATCTCCGTATCGAGAGAGCCTCGCACACCGAGGCGGCATGCCTCATGTCACGCATCGACCTCGCCCGCGCAGGTGGAAGTTGCAGTGCGCCGCCCGGCAGTCGTAGCCCAGGTCGACAAGCACGGCAAGCAGCGCCACCGAGGTCGGCGCCGCCGCTGAGAGCGACCACCACGGGTGCGTCGCGCGCCGAAGCACCTGTGAGCGGCGATAAAATCGGCAGTCTTTTTTGCCGAAAATCTCTGATAATATTTTGCACTTCTGTCATTTCCTTTAAAATATTCTTCAAGACCGTCGGGATTCTTCGGGTCGAAATCAGCTCGCGCACCTGCGACGGATGCACGACCACCGGCTCCACCATCACCATCTGCGTGCCGTCGGGCGCCACATACGGCAGGTATAGCGAAGGTAGCATCATCTGTTCATCCGCCTCCCCCGAGGGCCTTGATATTGAGAGCATAGCACACAAAACCCCTGCCCGGCGGAGCATGACGCTCCCAAGGTGCAGGCACCGACGGACGGTAGTAAAATAGCCCGATTCCGAGCGCATAAGGCTGTCGGGAGTAACATCGGTGGGCCTGTCGCGAAGTTCCGTCGGTATAAAAAGCCGCCCCTTGGGAGTGTGGTATTCCGAAAGCACAATATAGTTGAAAAACTCGCAGAATATGCCTTTATGGTGAAACGCGTCACCGTGCTGCGGAAAAATCGCAAGGATGCAGGCTATCGGCGAAGACTGTTCCTGTAGGGCTGCTTTCTATTTCGGCCTCCGTCGTTATAAGCTCCTGCAAGCTCTCCGCAAAGCGCACCGCTCCACACCGCGAACACACGAAAGTTTTCGCGGCAAGAACCCCTGCCGACAATCTTGGCCGCACGCAACCGCCGACGAAGCAATGGCAGCAATATCATCCCCCATACCACAGCAGCGCATAGCTGGGGCCAGTAACCCGTGCGAGGAACAAGCGACACCGCGCCCGCAAGCAATAAAGCCCCCTGACTGCCGTACCGAAGAAAAAGAGCGAGTAAGGATTTTCCTCCACAAACCATCATTGCCTGCGCCTGGTGCCTCCGAAGCACCCCTGCACCCCCCATTAAGACATATCAGCCCCACGGTGAGGCAATTGTATATAAGCCAGTATTTGGGCATGAACAAAACGCCGGCTGCGAGATTTCCTGCGCTCGCCCAAACGCAACGTAAGATGACTGAGGCTCATCCACAGCACCGACACCGCCGATGCCACAAGCAGAGCAACGTAGAACGCCCGGTATTTTTTATCCCTGAATCTCAACCACATCAACACCGCACCGCATGCCAGCGTCGCTCCTATCGCCTCGTGGCACATACCGCCGAATACAGCCAGCACCGAGCCCCACCACGTATCCCTGCGTGTACCCTTCGAAAGCCAGCCATATGCCGCCCATATTATTGTCGCCGCAGGCACAATATAGTTGAGCGAAATACACCTGCACGAGCAGGTTGTTGTTCCAGGGCAGGAAGGCCACAAGAGCCCACAGCATATAGAAGCCCAGCATCCCCTCACCTTGCCTAAGATCCGAAAAATTTCAGCACCACCTACCAGTGTGAGTCCGCAGCAGAAGCCGATGAAAAGCGCATAGAGCCAACTGCGGCATAGAGATGGAAGAAAGGCGCCAGCACATTGAGCACCCGCAGGTTGTCGTTACCCGCAGACTGTTGAAGTACTCCAACAGTCCGCTCAGCGTATACCCGTCGGGGTTGGTGTTGCGCAGCGCGCACATGAAAATATATGTGTCGAGACACCGCGGCGAGAAATACCCATCACAGCCATGGCAATGCCGAAAATCAGCACCGCCGTATAAGACTGTCGAAAATCAATTGACCGGTTCATATGCCAGGCATTAAATCGATTGAGCGCAACCGCGAGGGATGCACGTCGGTGGGGGCAATCATCACCATGCGTGTGCCGTCGGGGGCGATGTAGGGCAGAAGAAAATAGGCCACCCGTATGGTATCACCCTCGATGGTGACGCCCCTGCATACCATGCTCTCCGTGTGTACCGCCGCCGTGGGTCGGCCGCGCGGATCCGTGGGGCGGAACACATAGTAACCCGATGGCGAGCGGTAGAGGCTGTCGGGCTCAACGTCGGTAGGCATGTCGGCGAGCTCCTCGGGCAATAAGGGGGCCACAGGCTTGCCGTAGTGCAGCGGAAGGGCCTCGTAACTGTATGGGAGAAAGAAGATGTCACGCGTTGGGAAACGGCTGATATACTTTGGGGAAATCCATGGATGCACCGTGCGGCAGAACACCGTGCCGCTCTCCGAACGGTTGAGCTGCGATATAGCCTCGGTATATGCGTCGGTAAACTTGCGGCACTGAGGCACACCCACGCCGCATATGCCGCGAAGAGCAAGCCAAGCGCGAGACCAGTGATGCGAGTGGCCTTCATGTGGCGGCGCAGCACCGGCACAGCGAGCATGGTGAGTACCAGGGACGAAACACATCTGCGACCAAAAATATGTGCGCGGCGAAAACGACACCACAGCGCCGATGGCAAGACCGCCGAGGGCGCAGCCGAAGAAAAATACGCCGCCCAAGGGATGTTCTGCCACGAAGCGGCGCAATACGCCCTTCCTCTCCGTCGGCAAAGAGCCACAGCGAGGAAGACCGAAGTCCTAATGTCAGAAAGTTATATAACAGCCAATAGGGCGTCATCTCAAGACTTGCCGCGTGGGGCATGGCGTAAGCCGAGGCGTCGGGTCAGCGCCGAAGAGCAAAGCATCACCACCGACAACAAGGTACCTCCTGCCATCACAGCATAGAAAATACGGTAGCGCCGCCATCGTCCCGTGACCATCCACAGAAACACCGCACCGCACACCAGCGGAACGCCCAAACCCTCGTGAGCGAGCGATGCCACGACTATCAGCATCGCGCCGGCCCAGGACGCATGCCACGTCCGCGCCATGTGAGCCATATACCGAGCAGGCATATGGTCGACGGCACGGTGTGGTTGAACGTATACATGGGTATGAGCAGATGGTCGCCCAGGGCAACGCCACCAAAGAAGCCATATCACGAAGAAAAAGCATCGACCCTCGCCCCGACGCATGGCTGAATACCGTCCGAAAAAGCCACAGCGTCAGGAAGCCACAGCAAAAGCCGAAGAACACGGCATAGAGCCATTGCGGCACTATAAAGATAACGCATGGCGGCAAACATATTGAACAGCCGCATGTTGTCGACGCGCCGCTCGAGGTTGATATACCTTAGCCATCCCATGAAGTCGAACCCGTCCGACACTTGCAAATAAAGTATGTGAAGTCAATCGTATCGAGCCCGTCGAGTGTAAAGTACTCCAGCACCCGAATGCCACGGGCAAAGAGCCACACGGCAATCGGTGGCATATTTCGTCCCGGCAGGCGTAAAAAGGCTTTTGCCTATTCCGCTTATCTGTCGTCATCTCTGAAATCATTGTCTGTATAAATCACGCTTACATCGGCGGCTACTGCTTCCACATCCTCCGGCACGATATACAATGGTTGAACCCGCTACAAGCGGAGTGCCCGTCGCTCGCTGAAATTGATAAGGCTATGGGTTCATTGTGTCGAACACTCATTAGGTGTTGCGACATCGCCATATTAAACTGAATTTCTGTCTCACTGCGAAGACCGGAAGTACCCTACACCACCCCGCTGCATCACTATGTTGTCGACGGGTATCGAAGTGTCGACACCCCGCATTCCTCGGGAACTATCGAAACTTTTCTACATAACTACATACTCAGATAATGATCTTTCGAATAATCAAGGAATATGTAGCGCGGGGCAAAACGCGTGATCCATGCAGGATACTTTCGCGGATGCAGGAATTTGACGTACGCCGTATTACTTGCAGGATTGTCAAACTGCTTGTAAGCATCGCCCACCGCGCGGTTGTACTGAATGCCCATAAACTTCGCCGCAGAAAAGAAACTGTACAAAGCGACCGCACCATATCACCCGTCGTAATATCTTAATATACCTCCCATGGCAGGCAGCAGAAGTACAATTCCCCACACCACCATGGAGCAAAGCTGGGGCCAAAGAGTTATTCGGTAATGAACGGTGCATCATGCCGTTGAGCACGGCACCGGCAACGGCGAGAAAGAAAAATACACCACCTCGGGATGCCGGGCCACAAGGGGGCGACAAGTCGTTGGCGCCATATGCGCCACACACACCAAGCCACGCAGAGCAATACAAGGCAACCGTGAAGAAATTGAACATCAGCCATCTCAGTGGGTCGGCGCACATCCATGCGCGTGCCAATTCGTGTCCCGACGAAGCACCAGATGCGTGCATAAGAATGCCGCCGCGCCCGTAGCTGTTGCCGCCGCGCTCACACCATAGAGCCATTTGTAACGTCCGATTTTTTTTTCACTGTCAGCATCATAGGCATCGCCCCGCCATTAAAAGGCCGCCGATACCCTCATGTCCCCAAGCCCCTGCCACTGCCAGCACAAAGCCCCTGCTATCCCCAATGCACTCGCTTTGCTGCGACAGATAAAGCGGCAAGCAGGGAACATGCCGCCGGATAGATATAATTGAGCGAATAGACCGGCACGAAGATATTGTTGCTCCACGGCAGACAGATGAACATCATCGCCAGCAATCCCCACCATACCCCGTCGCCACGCCCAAGACCGATCACGGCCAAGCGACCAAAAAGAAGCCCTAGCCATGAAGCCTACACCGGCGGCGTCTGCCCATTTGGGCAGATAGTCAAAAATAAGGAGCCAAGCGGTTGAAAATACGAGCATTATCCGTCGAAGACTCATAGCGGAAATAGGAGAGGAAAGCATGCAGCGTCGCACCCCCCCTCTTTTCCTCGCAAATGCCATGATAGTCGGCGGTGAACCACACGTCGAGCCAGTATGGATGAAGATACGACAGCACGCCGAACACTACCGCGGCGTCAAATGGCAATGCCATTTTTATTTTTTCACCATATTTTCAGACAATTGAGCGTCAGTAAACAATATCGCTGATGGCAGCCACATTGTCGGGCACGATGTCGATGGGCTGAACCCACGTCATCGGTGTTCCGTCGGGCGCGATATAGTCGCAATAGTATACCTTCCGGTAAATGTTCGCCGACCGCGAGTGGTGATCGGCAACCACTTGTAGTCGTAAGTAACCTTTGGCTCCGACGGCCGGAAATAGCCTATGCCGCCTGCGGTAAAGCATAGACTGTCAGGGGAATGGAGGTATCGACATGGCGTAGCCCTGGGGCACGATGGGCCATGAGCGCCCGGAAGTATTCGCGCAGAAAGTAGAGATGTGCGGCGGATAGACAAACATATGCGCCGGAGCAAAGCGCCTAAGCATCAGCTGATATTCAGCCGGGGAAGAAGCGGCATATAGGCTGTGAGAGTCTCCGGCTGCTCCAATCTGGGCCATGGCGTCGTCGGAAATTTAGGCATCGGGCGCCGAGCGTAGCCTCGTTGCCGAAAATGAAGATCACGCACACTGCTCCCGACACGGCGAGCACCTTTGACGGCGCGGCTGTGGCGCCGAAGGAAAGGCAGCAATACCATGCCCCACACCACGATGGCGCACACCTGCGGCCGTAAGTGACGCGGTAGGGAGCGGGCGAGCATCCCGCTGAGAGCCATAGTGGCAACGGCAACGGCGAAGAAGTATACGACAGAGGATTTGGCGTCGACAAAAGCCGCCATTCGTCGCCGGCCTTGCGTGTGAGCGCCATGAGGGCGACAAGGACGACAAAGCCCCGCCGTGAAGCAGTTGAACAGCAGCCACGTGGGCATATTTTCGATTATCCATGGAAGCGTCACCATACGCCAGGCGCTCGGTGAGATGAGTGGCGAAAACGCCGCGGCCCCGGCTGCTGTGGCGAGGGCACGACGGCGTAGAGCACCCGTAACGCCGAATTGCCCTACTGCAAGCATCATACCCACAGCACCGGCCAGGAGAGTGCCGCCGATTCCTTCGAGGCCCCATCCGGCAACTACAGCGAGTACTGCTGCCACAGCGGCGCTTGCACGGGAGCCATGCAGCGCCACCACAACAACCGCAAGGGAGAGGGCCGACGTATAGATGTAGTTGAGCGAATAATCGGGCACCAAAAGATTATTGTGCACGGAAGAACGATAAAAAATATCGCCAACAAGAGCCACCAGAAGCCGCCGTCGGAGCGTCGCAAGCCCGCCAGTCGCCCTATCGCCCAAAAAAGAGCAGTGTGGGTTTGAAGCCCAATTATGGCTCCGTCGAGCCACTTGGGCAGATAATCGGCGATAAGCGGCGCCATAAGATTGAACAGTCGTGTTGTCGAAGCTCGCCAGGTCGGCGACAAAGGCCACAAAGCCATGCACCACAGCCCGTCGGGACAAACAGCGGTGAAGGATGTTCTCGAAAAGCAGCGTGTCGAGCCAATACGGTTGCAGATATGAAAAAACGCCGAACATCACGGCGCAAGCACCACCGGCTGCCACTGGCTGCCGACGATGGTTTTAGCAGATGCTCTCAGGAGGAATATTCTCACTTTTACACAATAAAACAGAGGCGCTGTACGGTGTCATACGGCGCCCCTGCTGCTACGGTCGAACGCCGGTGTGAGCGTCAGTTGATGATGTCGAAAACCAGTGTATTTGCGCAGGCACTCCGGGCACCACGATGCCCCGGGTGTCTGGTTGTTTTCAAGCAGCGCCGCCATGATGCGCGGAAGGGCGAGCGCCGACCCGTTGAGCGTGTGTGGCAAAGCTGAGTCTTCTTGTCGGCACTGCGGTAACGGCATTTCAGGCGGTTGGCCTGATATGTCTCGAAGTTCGACACCGACGACACCTCAAGCCAGCGCCCCTGGGCGGCCGAATAAACCTCGAAGTCGAAGGTGATGGCCGACGTGAAGCTCATGTCGCCGCCGCACAGGCGGAATGTGCCACGGCAGGCCCAGCGATTCGAGCAGTCCCTGAACGTGTGCCTTCATCTCTTCAAGAGCGGCGTAGCTGTCCTCGGGCTTCTCTATGCGCACGATTTCAACCTTTGTCGAACTGGTGCAGGCGGTTCAGGCCGCGCACATCCTTGCCGTAGCTGCCGGCCTGCGGCGGAAACATGCCGAGTAGGCGCAGTTCTTGATGGGCAGACGGTCGGCCGGGATGATTACGTCGCGGTAGAGGTTGGTCACGGGCACCTCGGCTGTGGGTATGAGATAGAGCTTGTCGAGATTGCACAGATACATCCGGCCCTCCTTGTCGGGAAGTTGGCCCGTGCCGTAGCCCGACGCCTCGTTCACCACATACGGCGGCTGGATTTCAAGATACCCCGCCTCCGACGCACGATCCAGGAAGAACTGTATCAGCGCCCGTTGCAGCTTCGCGCCCTGCCTATGTACACCGGGAAACCCGCACCCGTTATCTTCACGCCAAGGTCGAAGTCGATGATGTTGTATTTCTTCGCCAACTCCCAGTGCGGAAGGGCGTCGGCCGGAAGCTCCGGCATAGGGCCGCCGGTAAGTTCCACCACATTGTCGGCCGCCGACGTCCCGTGGGGCACGGCGGCGCAGGGTATGTTGGGAATGTTCAGCAGCTCGGTCTCTATCTCGGCCTGCGTGCGTGCGAGTTCCTCGGCAAGAGCCTTCTGCTCCTCTTTTAGCACTGCCACCCCGGCCTTGGCCTGCTCGGCGTCTTCCTTGCGGCCTTCCTTCCATGGCCTTTGCCTATCGTGGCGGCCATGCGGTTGAGTTCGGCGGCGGCGTTGTCGTTTTAAGCTGAAGCCCGCGGCGAAGATCGTCGAGAGCAAGCACGCGTGCTATGGGCTTTTCGCCCTTGAAGCCCTTCACCGCCGGGCGCTCGATGATGAGCTGCGGGTCGGCTTTGATTTGCTGTATTGTAAGCATCGTGGTAATTTATTATTTCGTAAGAAGTTGGCGCACCATGGCCGAGATGGCCTTGCCGTCGGCACGGCCCGCGAGGGCCTTGGTGGCTGCCCCCATCACTTTGCCCATATCGGCAGGCGACGTGGCCCCCCGGTCTGCGCTATGATTTTTTCAAGCTCGGCGCGAAGCGCGTCCTCGCTCAGGGCCTTCGGAAGGTAAGCCTCAATCACGGCAAGCTCGTCGAGCTCCGTAGCTGCCAGGTCGGGGCGCTGCTGCTCCGTGTAGATGGCGGCGCTTTCGCGGCGCTGCTTGGCCATCTTAACCAATATTTTTAGTGCGTCGGCGTCGCTCAGCTCCCCCGTTCGATCCGGGTGCCGTACGGGCCTCTATAAATTCTTTCTTTATGCCGCGCAATGCTTGCAGGCGCATGCGGTCTTTGGCCAACATGGCCTCCTTGATTGCGGCTTCAATCGTCTGATACAAATCCATGGTTTTCTCTGTTTTTGCCGCCGATCGCGACGGCATACGATATATTGCGCAAAATTACAAAAAAAATGCAATCTGAGATTGACAAATAACAAAAAAGCCGGAGCTTGCGGCTCCGGCTCTGTATATTGGATGCTTATGCTTATTTTGCTTCCTCGATGGTGACGGCGCGGTCGAGTGCTACGCACTTCTCGCCGAGATCCGACAGGTTGCCGTTGTTGGTGGTCACGGTGAGCTGGTTTTCAGCTACGCCGGTCTTCACGAGCAGCTTTGGCAACGCCTTCGGCACGGTTCTTGCGGAGTCGCATGTTGATGTTGTCGGTGCCGGTGTAGTTGTCGGCCCAGCCGGTAAGAACGTACTTTTGTCGGGGTTCGACATCATCACCTGACCGATAGCCTTGACTACGCGCTGGTTCTCGCGGCTCAGACGGCTTACGCCGATGGGATAGTATACGGTAGCGAGGGGGGCCGTTGTTCTCTACGACGGTTTCAACCGGACGGTTGAGGCAGTCGCGGAGCTGACGCTCGAGGTCGGCGATGCGGGCATCGGCGGCAGCAAGACGGGCGCGGAGGGCGTCGCAGTTCTCGGGCTCGGGGCAGATGGGAACGACGGGTGCTGTCCAGTCGCGTTTCTTGAAGTTGTAGGTGAAGCCAAGGTAAGCCTGAAGGGCAAGTCCTTTCTTGTTCCAGCATGCGCCGCCTTCGTTCCGCCGAGACCGCTGGCGCGGAGGTCGAGGCTGATCTGCATCTGCTCGCTGATGCGGAAGCTGTTGATAAGACCGGCGCGGGCGGTGAAGATGTCGTCGTTGGCATGCTTTGAAGCCTCGCTCTTGCCGGCCGCGTCATAGTGACGGGTAAGGGTGAAGTATGCGCCGCCGCCCACATAGACTGTGGCGTTGTATACGCGGTTGGGCTTGTAGCCGCACCACCAGTTGGTCAGGTTGATCATAAGGTCGAAGACCGGACCGATTTCGGCATACTTGGTCTTGTTGTAGTTGCCGTAGGTGTCGGTGAGGGCGCCGATATAGCTGCCGTCGGCGGCAAGACCTTAAGACCGAGGTAGTTCACACCGAAGCGGCCGCCGAACACGGGCGAGAACCACTTGCCGCCGTAGATCGAAGCGGCAGGCATGAAGCGGTCGGCTGCGTCGCGATGTACGCCGAGGGGTGCTACATAGAAGCTGGCACCACCTTCAACTGTGATGAACCAGTTGTCCTTCATACGGTTCAGGAGGACGCCCTGAGAGGGGTCGGGCTGATAAGTCAGCTCCTGGGCAGCTTCTTGGGCATTGGCTGCCTGGACTCCTACGAAGAGGGCGCATGCAAATGCGAAAAGAGTAGCTTTTTTCATAGAATTTAGCTGTTTATTGGATGAATGTTTTTGTTTTCTCTGCTTTTGTGGCCGCTAAATTACGACATTTTTTTCATTTTATAACTTAATTATGCAAAAAATTGTTGCCCCAAAGTCGAATTTTTAACATTTATCCTCCGCCTTTTGGTCAAAATGCCCGAGGCGGAGGGTAATAGGCCTCGCGGGCAATCGAGGCCGGGCGAACAACCTGTGCGGCTCAGCGGCCGAGCGCGCTCAGAACCTCGCGGTAGATGTTCTCCGCCGTGAAGCCGAACTTCTCGTCGAGCACCTTGTAGGGGCCGAAGCGCCGAAACGCTCCATGCCGTACACCGGGCCCGAGAACCCGTCGATCATGCGCATCGCTATCGGCAGACCCGCCGTGAGCCCGTAGTGAGGAATGCCCGAGGGCAGAAACGCCCGGCGGTAGGCCTCGTCCTGTCGGTTGAATACTCCCGACGAAGGCATCGACACTACCGAAGCGTTCACGCCGTCGGCTTTAAGCAGAACGGCCACATTGCACAACAGCGACACTTCCGACCCGTCGGCCACAAGAACCACGTCGGGAGTCCCGTCGGCAGACATCACGGTATATCCGCCGCGAAGTGTACCCAGGGCTGCCTGCGCGCGGCTCTCGCCTTCGGGCGCGGGAAGGTCCTCGATGTCCTGACGCGAAAGTATCAGCGCCGTGGGCGTGTCGGTATTCTCCATAGCCATCTTGTAGGCCACCGAGGTCTCGGCCGAGTCGGCCGGACGTAGTACGAGCATCGATGCCTTCCCCGAGAAGTTGGCTATCATCTCCATAAGGCGTATCTGAGCCTCGTGCTCCACGGGCTGGTGGGTCGGTCCGTCCTCACCCACGCGGAACGCGTCGTGCGTCCACATAGAGCACCGGCAGTTCCATAAGGCACGCCATGCGCACTGCCGGCTTCATATAGTCCGAGAACACGAAGAATGTGCCGCACGCCCCGCGAAGTCCGCCGTGAAGGGCTATGCCGTTCATTATCGCGGCCATCGTAAGCTCCGACACGCCCGCTTGGAGGAATGCCCCGGTGAAGTCCCCCGTAGTGAACGCATGGGTCTTTTAAAGGCGAAGCCGTCGGTCTTGTCGCTGTTGGCAAAGGTCTGCCGACGACACTATCATGTTGCCCATCTTCTCGGCAAGCACACGAGCACATCGGCCGAAGCCTGGCGAGTCGATATGTTGGCCTTGTGCACGATGGCGGTATAGTCGATTTGCGGAAGCACCCGTCCAGATACCCTTTCAGCTCCACGGCCTTGTCGGGATTGGCCTTGGCCCATTCGTCGAAGGCCTTGCGGCGCTCGGCAACGATGCCGGCGAGCTCCGTGCGGCGCCCGCGTAGAGCGCCTGAACCTCGGGCGCAATGCGGAAGGGGTCGGCGGGGTCGCCGCCGAGATTGCGCACTGTGGCCGCATAGTCGGCGCCGCTCTTGCTCAGAGGCTGGCCGTGCGTCGAGCACTGGCCCTCGAAGTTCTCGCCGTCGGCCGTCAGCGCGCCCTTGCCCATCACGGTGCGACCGATTATGAGTGTCGGCCGCATGGTCTCGCCCTGTGCCTTCTCTATGGCATCGGCGATGGCCACGGGGTCGTTGCCGTCGATTTCAAGCACGTTCCAGTGCCACGCGCGGTACTTGGCCGCATAGTCCTCGTGGTCGACGGCATCGACCATCGTCGACAGCTGCACGCCGTTGCAGTCGTAGAACATTATCAGGTTCGAAAGACCCAGATAGCCCGCTATGCGGCCGGCGCCCTGCGATATCTCTTCCTGTATGCCGCCGTCCGAGATGAAGGCGTAGGTCTTGTGCGACACCACATCGCCGAAACGCGCTGGAGAAAACGCTCGGCTATCGCGCAGCCAACCGCCATCGTATGTCCCTGGCCCAGTGGACCCGACGTATTCTCCACACCGCGTTCAGGGTCCAGTTCCGGATGCCCAGGCGTCACCGAACCCCACTGGCGGAACTGCGCCAGCTCGTCCGTAGTGTAGTGGCCCGCAAAGGGCAAAGTACTGAATAAAGCATCGGCGACATATGTCCCGGGTCGAGGAAGAAGCGGTCGCGGGCAAACCACGTCGTCAGATCCGCCGGGTCGTACACCAGGAAGCTGCTGTATAGCACGTTCACAAAGTCGGCACCGCCCATGGCGCCGCCGGGATGTCCCGATTTGGCCTTCTCGACCATCGAGGCGGCAAGAACGCGGATATTGTCCGCCGCCTTGTTCATTTTTGCTGTATCCATATGTTGGCTATGTAATGTTCTGACTCGATCCTTAATATCTACGCCGAAATTACAAAAAGTTTCACTCCACCAAAATTTATTCAAAACCGACACTCCCCAACACCGCCGCCAGGCGCAATACATTGCGCCCGCCCGGATCACCTCGTCACATATACCTCTGCCTATAACCTTAACGGGTGGGTCGGTCGCGCGACCGATCCACCTCGTCACTCTGCCCTATAACCTATAACCTTATTTATAATCCTGCCACGGCTTGATCTCGATTTCTTCCAGCGGCAACGTGCTGAATGCCCGTATGAAAGCCGCCGCAAGGCGAGAGTTGGTTATAAGTGGTATGTTCAGGTCAACCGCCGCGCGGCATCGCGCGACCGTTGCCAAGCTCCGTGCCCGTGAAGTTCTTTAGGCATGTTCACCACGAGGTCAACCTCGCGCTTGTGCAGAAGCTCCAGAGCCTGAGGCTTCTCCGGCTCCGACGGATGGTGCACCGTTATGGCCTCAACGTTCTCGCGCAGGAAGCGCAGTGCCTCGGTGGCATAGATGGTAAGCCCCATCTTTTGCAGCATCTGCGCCGGCTCGAGCATGTCGGCTGCTTGGCCGCCCCCGTGCTCAGAAGCACGGCCTTGGTGGGTATGCGCAGTCCCGGCGAGAAGTGCTTTCAGCACGGCCGGTATCGTCGCCCAGGCAACCAACCTCGCCCGTAGACGCCATGTCCACGCCCAGCACCGGGTCGGCGCCGCCCAAGCGCGAGAACAACGAGAACTGCGGCGCCTTGATGCCGACGTAGTCGAGCTCGAAGGCACTCTTGGCTGGCTTCTCCACCTTCAACCCGAGAGCATGATGCGCGTGGCGAGGTCCGATGATGAAGATTTTCAACACCTTCGACACGAGGGAACTGTATGTTGTTGTTCTTGGCAAGGAACTGTATGTTGAACGATATGTTAAGTGCCTTGGCTATCGCGCCGGCAAACTTCTTTATCCGCCGCATGGTCTCCACGCGCTTAACCACGGGGCGGAACTGTATGGTAGCATCGCCCAGTGAACGCCACAAATTCTATGTGCTCCGATATCGCATAGGCTTTTTCTCGCCTTCCTGCGCCACGGCGTCCATCTCTATCTCCTTGGCATACTGTAACTCGCTCACCACCGGGTGCTTGCTGCTCACATTGGCCGCGAGTTTAGGAACCTGCGGGCTCGTCGGCGTTCGAGCACACATTCATCGCCGCGCCCACGACAGCATAGCTCGGGCGCACCACGAAACTGAGAGAAACCCGCTTCTTCCACGAAGGCCTCGTGTCGGCGTAGTCCGTAGCTCCCGATCCAGCGCGGCTGGTCAATGCCAGGCCGTCGAGCATGGCCGAAACTGTGGCGGTTGCTTCGGCACGGTCGATGCTCTCGGCCTGCGTGCCAAGGATGTTAACCCCGCACCGTCGAGGGCGCGTAGCGGGTTGTTCGGTATCTGACCGCCCACCGACAGTATCACGCCGTGCGGATTCTCAATTCAGTATGTCCATCACGCGCTCGTACCGGTGAGCTCGTCTATGGATGCCCAGCGGGTCGAAGTTCTCCATGTTGCAGACCGTGATGCAGTTGTCGTAGCGGTCGCGCACCACCTCGTACTCTATCTCCTTCCAGCCCTTGAGGCTCTTCTCCACCAGCACCTGGGGAGAGAAAGAGAAGGCCTTCTCGCAGAGGCGGGTCAGCTCCTCCTCGTTGTCTGCGAAGCCACTACCCAGTCCGCCCAGCGCATAGGCAGCACGGATGATGACGGGGTAGCCGAGTTGCTCAGCAGCCTTGCGGGCCTGCTCCATGTCCTCGCAAGCCTCGCTCTTGATGGTCTTGACGTCGATCTGGTCAAGCTGCTCGACGAAGAGCTCGCGGTCCTCCGTGTTCATGATGGCCTCCACAGGAGTACCCAGGACGCTCACGCCAAACTTCTTCAGCACGCCGCTCTTCTCCAGTTCCACACCACAGTTGAGTGCGGTCTGTCCACCAAAGGACAAGAGGATGCCGTCGGGACGCTCCTTCTCGATAACGCGCTCGACGAAATAGGGCTGCACGGGGAGGAAGTTGATCTGGTCGGCCACACCCTCGGAGGTCTGCACCGTGGCAATATTGGGGTTGATGAGCACCGTCTCGATATTTTCCTCGCGCAGGGCCTTGAGGGCCTGGCTGCCGGAGTAGTCAAACTCGCCGGCCTCACCAATCTTCAACGCGCCGGAACCGAGAATCAATACCTTCTTTATATGTTGTTCTATCATGACTGCTTCAATGTTTCAACAAACTTATCGAACATAAACTCCGTATCGACCGGGCCCGAGCAAGCCTCGGGGTGGAACTGCGAGCTAAACCAGGGATTCTCCTTGTGGCGGATACCCTCGTTGGAGGCATCGTTCATATTGACGAAGAGCTCCTCCCAGTCCTTGTCCAGCGTGCGCGCATCGACGGCGTAGCCGTGGTTCTGCGAGGTGATGAAGCACTTCTCCGTGCCCACCATGCGCACCGGCTGGTTGTGGCCGCGGTGGCCGTACTTCAACTTATAGATTGTGGCGCCAGCAGCCTTGGAGAGCAACTGGTTGCCCATGCAGATACCACAGATGGGCTTGCGGCTGCGGCTCATCTGCTTGCGGATGATCTCCACGGCCTCGGAGCACATGTCGGGATCGCCAGGACCATTGGCCAGGAAGAGACCGTCAAACTCCATGTCGGTATAATCGTAGTTCCAGGGCACGCGGACCACCTCCACGCCACGCTGGATCAGCTCGCGGATGATGTTGGCCTTGACGCCACAATCGACCAGCACGACCTTGCGGCCCGCACCCTCGTTGTAGCGGACGATCTCCTTGACGGAGACGCGGTCCACGAAGTTGACGCCCTCATAGTCGGCCTCCGGCACGTTGTTGGGCTCATCGTCAAAGAGGATCTTGCCCATCATCACGCCATGCTCGCGCAGCACCTTCGTCAGTTCGCGCGTGTCAATGCCCGTGATGCCTGGCACCTTCTCGCGCTGGAGCCACTCGCCGAGGCTCTCGACGGCATTCCAATGGGAATACTGCTCGCTATAATCAGATACAATCAATGCGGAGGCGTAGATACGGTCGCTCTCCATGAAGTCGGGAAGACCCGTCTGCTTGTTAAATGTGAATGGCGGCACGCCATAGTTGCCCACCAACGGGAAAGTCATCGTGAGCAACTGACCCGCATAGGACGGGTCGGTAAGGGCCCAGCAGCACATTCTAACCGCAAACAGGCAAAACCCCATAAAAAAATTCCCCCTCCTACAAATTAGGCGTAGACGCCCGCATTTTTGTCCAAGTCCCGGGCTTTAACGAGGTATCCCGCCCGGCAGCCGGACATCCTCTCTTCGGCCCTCTTTGGACACGAAGAAAACCGGATATTGATTATCAACAACATACATTTTTGCCTCAAAAAAATTTAAAATTCACCTGCATTTTTTTGTCCAAAAATTTCTGCACATTCAAATAAAGGGCGTAACTTTGCATCGCTTTTCAGAACTACGGGGTGTAGCTCAGTTGGTTTAGAGTACGCGTCCGGGGGGCGTGAGGTCGCTAGTTCGAGTCTAGTCACCCCGACAATCAGAAAAGGGGCATCGCTTCACAGCGATGCTTTTTTATACCCATGTAACTCGCAATAGTTACTTACAAAAATCCTCCTTCACATGCATTTTTTTGCCCGATTTTTTCCCAATGGGAAAAAAAAATCGGGGATAATTTTTTCCCGTCGTAACTTTGTGCAAAAAAAGCCAAAGTTATGGACATCCACACCTACTACCGTCTTTATCCCGAGCTCCGCAAGCGTGCTTGGCAACGTTGCTATGCGGCCACCGAGCTCATGCGTATATTCGTTGCAAGGGCAAATACTGAGCCCTCGAAATTCTACGGCATAGATTTCCCTGCCGGATCTCTTCTTATTTTGCCCGTGAGCTATACGAAAGCTTGAACATGCACCCCTCGTCTACGACGACGCCATGCGCCGCCTAATCGACGAAGGCGACATCACCGTTACCGAATACAACTACAACCGAATCATCACACTCACCCACTACCCCACCAACGAGCTACGGGCGCAATACATTGCACCCGCCCAGCCCCGAACATTCCCCTCCGCCACCAACCAATTGCCCACCGACGAAGTAGGGACGCAATACATTGCGCCCCCAGCCGACACTAACTGAAAATGACACACCCCAACCAAACCCCGTCCCTCGGTACTAACTGAAAATGATGCACCCCACTCAATCCAAGCCCCACGCACGGACGCGATTAATCGCATCCGCCCCGCCGACACATCTAAAAAAAACATACTACCACTTCCCATCAGCCACAACATTTCCAACACACTCTCGCAACATTATCCTGAAAAACAAAAAACACATTCCTCCCCCATCGCACCACCGCACGGCCAAAGGCCGTGCAAAAAGCCGCAGCGGCGACAATTTTATCAGAAGGTGTTGCAAAACTCAAAAGTAGGAAACAATCATTTTTGGGTGCATATATCCAAAGCACTGGTTAGCAACGAAGTAGGGGCGCAATACATTGCGCCCGCTCGGGCTGTACATTCTAAAACGACAGTTTTGCAATACCCTCGCGTATTGGAAGAATTTCCCTAAGCAAACAATATCCCCGCCTCGCGCGTCCTTATCCGACCGCAAAAAGAGCACTATTGACATCGTTGGAAATCATCACCTCGCGCCCACAACAAAAGGCCGGGCCCAATCGGAGCCCGGCCTCGGAAAGCCTTATTTAAAACTGTTACTTCTTCGTGATAGTCAGAGTGTTGGGGAACACAGCGAAGTTGAGTTCAGGTCGTATACCCGGCCTCGGCCACCGAGAAGTTGCTGCCGTTCGGCGAACGTCGTCCGGAGTGCCGCCGTAGCTCAGATCCCAGCTGTGGTCTACGCAGAACTTGAACTCGCCGGCAGGCAGGTTCACTCCCTTGATGCTCCACTTCTCGTAGCGCGAGTCGTGCTCAAGGTCGAGGGCCGTGTCGAGGGTCCATTCGTTGTATGCGCCGATAAGGGCAATTACCTTAATCGGGGTTATCGACCAGTCGAGAGTCACCACGTTGGCGCGAACGAGCCACAGACCCGTCGAGGGGACGCGCATCATCGTCGTCGACGATACATCGTAGATCATCTTGCCCGATACCACGCCCTTGGCGTTCTCTTCCTGCTCGCCGTCGGGACGGAAGCTTACGCCCCTTGGTCGATTCCTGACCCAGGAACCGGGGAAGCGGCTGGCAAGACGCATCGTGCCTTCATAGTTAATGTAGTCGTTGGTGGTCAGGCGCATGATACGCTTGAAGTCCGTTGTCGACGAACCCATGCCCGGTACCCAAAAGGTAGTCGAATGCAGGGCCAACCTCGAACTTGCGGGTCTCCATGTTGATCTTCACCATGTAAAGGGACCTTCCTGTGCGATTACGCCGGCATGGGCCGAGCCCTCGGCGATGGGAAGAAGGTTGCCCTCAGTCTCGCTGCCGCCGTCGGCAACGCCGAAGGCGCCTCAAGGTTGCCGGCTATGAAGCTGCTCTCCGGAAGAATCTCCCCAGCGGTAGCCCTCGGTCGACTCGGCCATAGCCAGGTCAACGTCGATTTTAACCATAAACTCGGGGATTGTCGTAGGGATTGCCGGCCGTTACCTGATTCATGGGAATGGCCTCGGTAATCGACCAGTTGTTGGCATTGGTCACAAAGTAGTAGCGCGGCTCTACCACGTTGGCCTGCGGTATGGGCAGCACGTCGTATTTCAGGAACTCGCCGCCATAGTACGTGTCAGGGACCGCCGAGGCGTACGCGCGTTGCCGTTCACGGCATAGGCCGGATAGCGCACATAGAGGTCCTTGGCCACCAGGTCCCCTTATAAGGGCGTTGAACACTGACTGTACCTCGGCAACGGGGATGGTCACCGGCCTGCCTTCGTCGGTCACCGTGGTCTTCACCTCTGCCACCTTCTCAAAGGCGTCGTCGGCGCAGAATTCGGCCACGATTTCAAGGTCGTAGCTCGAGGGGAAATTGCTCAGTGTATAGTTGAACACCGTAACGGGCTTGCGGTCGGCATTCAGTGCCGGAAGGCTGATCTGCCCGTTGATGTCGCTCGTCACTACGAGGTCGGCGCTGTCGAACACCGGCTCCTCGGGGTTGTTCTGCGCCGGCGGATTGGGCAGGGTGTATTCGTCGCACGCGGCGAAGCCCATCGAGGTGGCTGCTGCAAGAGCTATAAAAAGATATTTTTTCATATCGGTAGGTGCTTAGCTGATTAGTGATTATTCAACAGCCTTAAAGGTGGCCTTGGGATTCTTCTCGTCGCTCAGGTCGACAAACATCTCAATCTTGCCGGTGTAGTTGTTGAACTTGAAGGAGTCCTTCGTGGCGGCCAGCGTGTGCTCGAGTTCCGATCCGGCGGTGAAGTCGGGGAATTCGACGGGAGTATCGCTGTTCGAACCGCCCGAGCAACCGAGCGAGTTCTCGTCCCAGCTGCCGATTGCAGTGTAGAAGCGGAAAATCGAGCCTTCCTCGGGTTTGGTGGGCTGGAAGTCGATGGTTCCGTAGTACTTCTTCGAACCAATCTCGTCGTCCTTCTCGTAGAGGGCATAGGGGCGAGCATCCTCGTTGCCCTCGGTCGGGCCAATCAATCGCCCACATAGTTGCCCACTACATAGAGCATGCCGGGGATAGGCAGCGACATGTAGCTCTGCACGCGGTTGAGGGTTACCACATTCGAAGTCTCAACATAGGTGTAGTTGATGCCGTCGGTCGGCCACACACGTTGATGAAGGCGGCGCCGCGGAAGTATACAACTTCCTCGCCGAAATCCTTGAAGTCGTCTTCCGACTCAATGCCGTGAAGCGCGGTGGAGTGCCATGGCAAAGGTCGTTGTCGCGGAACGTCATCTTGGCAAGTGTGCCCGTGCCTATGGGCGTGAGCATCTTGCTGTCGGCGAGAGTCCTCTGTGAGGGCTCACCAGCGCGCGGTACTGTGTAATGGCCGAGAAGCCGTAGTCAGGCTGCCCGCCGATGGTGAGGTCAGAAGGTGCCGCCCTCGGTGAGCTGGTAGTACTCGTTCTGCAACGGCGGTACGTTGATTTTGAAGGTTGAGGCGTCGGGCTCGGGATTGAGCATGGGGTCGGTGACGTCGGAGCACGCTGTGAAGCTGAAGACGCCGGCCGCAAGAGCCGAACCGATAATATCTTGGCGAATTTCATATCGAATTATGAATTTGCGGATTTAACATTAATAGCCGGGGTTTTGGCCGACGGTTTCGATATACTGATAGGGGATGGCGAAGAGGGCGCGGTACGAATCGATGTAAGCGCCTTCGAGAACGCCGCCCTTCCACGACCATACATACTGGTCGCCGGTATACTTGCCGAAGCGGATGAGGTCGGAGCGGCGGGTGCCGCTTCACCGTAGAGCTCGCACATGCGCTCTTTGAGGATTACTTCTCCGAGAGAGGGCGGCAACGGGTTCCATGCCGGCGCGCGGCGCGAACGTCGTTGAGGCGGGCAAGACCGTCTTGTACGCCCGTTGGCTGGCACTCGGCAAGCATCAGGTAGGGTGTCGGCGAAGAGGCGGAACAGCGGGTAGTCGGTGTTCGACATGGCCGTACCGTTGTTGAGGTTGGCACCGGGGTTGGCGGCAAAGGAACTTGCTGTTGTCGTAGTCGTCCTCGGTAGTGTTGGTGTACTTGATGAGCATGTAGCCGCACGAGTTCTTTGTCGAAGGCGGCAAGGTCGGGAATTTCTTCTGATAGGTGCCCTCGTAGATAAGGCGGCGCTTGTCGCCTTTCAGAGCCTTCGAGAGCTCCGGACGGATGCGAAGACCCGACCAGGGGGTATCGCCGCTGTTGAGCGAGTTGAGAACGTTGGCGGGTGCCGATTCAATCCATGCACCGCAGGTAGAGGTAGGTGGTGCCGCCCCATGTGGTGAAGCGACCCTGCAACTGCGGTACGGCCCAGAGGATTTCGCCGTTGCCAACATACTTGTCGTTCGATGCGCAGAAGAGGTACTTGTATTCCTCGGCGAGCTGGATGCCCGTCGACATCACCATCTTGCAGGCTTCGGCGCACTCGGCCCACATCGGGGTGCCGGTATATACGCCGGCGTTGAGGTGAGAGCTTGGCCAAAAGCATGTAGGCTGCCTCGCGGCTAACGCGGCCGTAGTCCTGCTGGGCGGCCCACTTCACGCCGGGGATGGCGGCTTTGAGTTCGGCAACGACAGCCTCGAAGAGCTGCGTGCGGTCGTATGTCGGAGGTATGTCGCCGGTCACGGAGTTCTCGTCGATCCACGGGCCGCGGCCGAAGAGGTCGATCATGCACCAGTAGGCGTAGCAGCGGATAACGTGGGCTTCGGCCACGCGGGCGTGATTTCCTCGGCAGTGTAGAATTCGGGCTGGGCCGACGTGATATCGCGGATATACTCGGCGCACATCTTGGCCATGAAGAATTCACGCGAGAAAGCGGCGTAGACCCACTCGTTGTTGTTGGCCCAAGTGTTGAAGTTGAGGGTGTTGTAGCCGGGATCGTTCCACTTCTCGGAGATGAAGAACTCGTCGGCCACCACCTCCTGGAGGTTTGAAGTGGCTGCGGGTGAAAAAGCCGGCACCGCCGTCGGAGGTGCTCACCAGGTCGCCCGTATCGTCGAGGAAGTTCCAGTAGAGGCGTGCCAGATAGCCGTCCCACTCTGCCTGGGTCTCAGACCGAGCTTTGTGTTGGGGTCGTTGGGCTCGACGTCGAGGTCGCCGACACACACGAGGTGCCGAAGAAGCCCATCATCGCGATGCAACCCGTTGCTATATATTTGCTAAGTTTCATTGCTGTATTATTGCGTGGTTGAAGTTAGAATGTAGCCACAAGACCGAGGGGTGTAGGTCACGGGGCGGGGATAAACGCTGTTGTCGATGCCCTGGAAGCCAGTGAGCTCGGGGTCGGGGCCCTTGTACTTGGTTATCACGAAGGGATTCTGCACGGCGGCGAAGAGGCGTACGCGGAGCTTCTCGCGGAGGAGATTGTTCAGGTGTAGCCCGGGGTGATGTTGTCGCAGCGCACGAACGAGGCGTTCTGCACATAGTAGCTCGAGGTCATGGCGTTGGTGTCGCGGGGCCTCATGAAGAGCTGGGTGTTGGCCATGAGGTTGCTCAGAGGAGCGGTGGCCGTGCGCGAGATATAGCTGGCGCTCAAAGGTTGGCGTTATAAGCCCAGTTGCCGAAGTTGCCGCGCAGCAGAAGCTGAGGTCCCAGTTCTTGTAGTTGAAGCTGTTGTTCCAGGTTGCGGTGATGTCAGGGGTGAACGTGGTGGTAGCTGATATAGTCGTCGCCGTTGATTACACCGTCGGCGTTACGGTCGACGTATACGCCTTCGAGCGTTGCCGTCCTTGTCGTAGGCCTGCTCGAACATAGTAGCTGAAGATGGCGTTGTTAACCTGATGCTTCTGCATTGCCACGCCCTCGACATAACCGGTGGCGGTGTCGGCGCCTTCGGCCGGACAGGGTAATTTTGTTCTTGTTCAGGCAAAGTTCACGTTGCTGGTCCAGGTGAAGTCGTTGGTCACCACGGGACGAGTGCTGATGTTCACCTCGATACCGGTGTTGCGGAGGTCGCCGAGGTTTATCCAGCCCACGTTGCCGATATTGGAGCCGGCGGGATAATTGGCGTGGGTGAGAAGGTCGGAAGTCTTGCGCACGTAGAACTCGATGCTACCGTTGATGCGGTTGTTGAGGAAGCCGTAGTCGAGGCCGACGTTCCAGGTGTGGGTGGTCTCCCATTTCAGAGCCGAGTTGTAGGGGTTGGGCCATACGGTGTTCACATATTCGCCGCCGATGGGATAGGTGGGGTTGTCGCCGGTCGACTGAACGTAGACGGGCAGGTAGGGAAGTAGTCCTCGCCGAGGTCCTGCTGGCCGGTAGTACCGTAGCTGGCGCGGAGCTTGAGGTCGTTGAGGAAGCTGCGTGTGTTCTCCATGAAGGCTTCTTCACTGATGCGCCAGCCCAGCGAGAACGGGGAATGTACCCCAGCGGTTTTCCTTGCCGAAGCGGCTCGTACCGTCGCGGCGCACGGTGGCGGTGAGGAGGTAGCGCTCCATGAAGGGTGTAGTTCAGACGGGCGAAAGAACGATATGAGCTGATGACGGTTGGCGTAGCGGTGGGTGGGGCTGTACTGGAAGCCGGCGAGGTCAGCCACGCGGTCGGTCATGAAGGTGGTGCCGTCGGCTGCCGTCAGGAGAGCCGGGGTGGCGAGGGTGCCGTCGACAGAGGCCATCGTCGGGTCGACGATGCTCCAGTTGCGGCCGCTGCTGTTGTTGAAGCGCTGCCATTCGTAACCGGCGGTCACGTCGAGGTCGCTCTTGATGGCCTCGAAGCTCTTGTTGTAGTTGAGGTAGAAGCTCAAGAAGCAGCGAGTAGCGGCGCTGGTGGTACTGGTTGAGGTTGGTGTAGCCGTTTTGAGGATAATCGGCTGCGGTTGGCGTCGTAGTACGAGAAGCCGTCGAGGTAGGCCTGGGGCGAACCGGCCTCCTGGATGGTGCTGTGCGAGCCGTGCGAGAGGTCGTAGCCGGGTTGAGGTTGGCGCGGAAGGAAAGGCATCTTGAGGTCGAACTGGATGTTGCCCACGCTCTGGTAGATGGTGGCCTCGTCGTTGTAGCACTCCTGGCGCGAGATGGGGTTGACGGCATAGAGTGTCGAGATGGCCGAGGTGGGAGTGTTCTCGTCGGCTGTAACGCCGCCGCCCACGTAAGGTGGTCCAGTTGCCGAAGTTGTTCTTCATGTGCACGGGGAGCGTGGGGTTGAAAGGCGGATGCAGCGCCGAGGACGCCCTGCTCGTTGCGAACCTTGATGTAGGCGCCCTTGAGGGTTGACGTTGACACTCAGGAGGTCGTCGAAGAGACTTGGGCGTGAGGTTGATGCTTGCGCCGAGGCGGCAGTTGTGCGTGGTCTTCCCGATACCCTCGGTGCCGGTGTAGTTCACCGATACGTTATAGGGCAGGAAGCCGGCGGTGCCGCCTACGCTGAGGCTATAGTCCTGGCTGAAAGCCGTGCGGAGGGCTTCCTTCTGCCAGTCGGTGTTGGCGGTGCCGAGGGCAGCGGCCTGGGGGCTGTCGGCGCCGTAGTACCCGTTGATGAAGTTGCGGAACTCATTGCCGTCCATCATGTCGAGATAGTTGCGGGCATGAGCCACATAGAAGTTGGCGGCGAAGTTCACCTGCGGACGGCCGGCCTTGCCGGTCTTGGTGGTGATGATGATCACACCGTTCGATGCACGCGAACCGTAGATGGCCGTTGCGGAGGCGTCCTTGAGGATGGTCATGGTCTCGATGTTCTCGGGGTTGACCGAGCCAGGGGGTTGCCGAGCCGGTAACGGTGAAGCAGCGGGTCATGGGCACGCCGTCGATTACGATCAGAGGGTCGTTGGAGGCGTTGAGCGAAGCACCGCCGCGAATCGGATGGATGCGGCATCGTTGGGGTTGCCGCCCTTGGTGCTGACCACCACGCCGGGGCTTGCACCCACCAGGAGGTCCTGTGCGGTGGAGGCGAGGCCAGCCTGCACTTCGTCGGGTTTCACAACCCCAACGGCGCCGGTGGCGTCCGGTTTCTTAACCCACGCCGTAGCCGATCACCACGAGTTCGCTCATGGCTGCCGAGTTGGTTTTTGAGCTTGACGTCGATTTTGGTGCGGTTGTCCACAGGTACTTCCTGTGTGTCGAGAGCGGTCTTAGAAGAACGTTTGCGATTTCTTCCAGACCATACTTGATTAGTGATTTGGCTCTCTTGCCGTGTTTCAATATTCTGATAGCTTTTACATTGATATCCTTATGTTCACCAACAAGATACGCCCACGCCAATGCAATACAGACCATCGCCGTAAGACGAGCGATGCGGTTGATGTCGCGCAGGTGGGTGTCCTCGATGTTGAAGCCGGAGGATTTCATAGCTCTGAAGCATGTCTCAATCTGCCATCGTTGTTTGTAAGTGGCAACGGCCTCTTCGGGGCGGTTATAACAAATCAGAATTTGCAGTTCAGGCACGCCATCGGAGTTTTTTCAGCAAGGCTCCGGAAATATAGACATATTCCCCTTTGAGGAGAAACAGCTTGTCGTAGACACGTTCCTGGCCGAGCTTAAGACCGTGAAACAGATGCCACGCCCTGACATCCTGGCAGGATTTGGGATTGCGCAACCAAAAATTCTGTTTAATCCGCAGATAGTATCGGATGCGTCTGTTGTTGAGATATTCGACCCATTCCTTGCCGACAAACTCGCGGTCGGCAACAAGAGAGTCGATACACTCGGCTCCGAACAATCGTATAAATCTATCAATCAGCCACGTCCGTTCTTTCCAATTGGAATTGCCGCGTTTGTCGAGCATGGTAAAGAGCAGAGGAAAGGCAACACCCTTGTAAGTGACACCAAGCATAAGGATATTGATGTTGACCTCACCGAATTTCCAGTTGGTGCGGTCAAGGCTCAGGACCAGTCCTGTCTTGACGGGCAGAAGAGCAAATATCACTTTGGCGATAAGGTCAAGGTTGAGGGCATATCCGGCAAGGAACCTTTGCAGACGGCGCAGGTTGGAATCACGCTCCACACACGTAGGCATTGCAGATGCTATCTTGTGGAGACTGACTGTCTGCACAACGCAAAGTGCCTGAAGAACAAACGCAAGCAATTTTATGCGGGCAAGATTCATTACCGAACCAAGATGCTCTTGCATAATCGGGACAATTTGATTAACTTTGCCATTGTCCCTGAGAGTTGTCGTAACTTTCATGGAAAAAGCGGTCAAACTTTTTCTTTAACGTTACTAATTTTCAGGGACTTTTACAAGTAATAACTAATTAAAATCAATCATATAACGTCTCGACCTGAGGTGTTGGTCAGACGGCTTTGGCCGGGGTTAATATTTTGCAAACCTCGACGGGAAATATCGCGGCGTTTTGCATAAGTTTAAACCAAAGTGCGGGGAATCCAACTAAAACGAATGGAGTGCGCCAGCCGGTCATGCTGTCATATTCCTTTTGCGGTTCCACGCCGTTTGATATTTTAATGCACGGTATGCCGAGGGGCTTTTTTTGGCGTCGCCGTCGGCAGTGGCCACATTTAGCGCAGTCGAGGAGGTAAAATGCCAGGTCGCCCGAATTTCGACGCCGCCAGCGACAATGGAAGGCCGACACCTCGAAAGAGCGAAAGCACCCTGGGGCTCGTTGACGGTGAGGCCGGGGATCTCGCGGGCAGGCGCACCACAAGGTCGCGGCGACGCTCGAAGGCGCATTTCCTCGACACATTCCTGCGGCCCGGTGTAGGCGGCCTCGGCGGACTCTGTATACGACGATGCGCCGGGAAAAGCCCTGGAGCTTCCGGCTTTGGCTATCTCGGGGAGCCGCAATAGTATGCGCCAGCCGGTCATGGCATACGCCTTGGACATGCCGTTGATTACCACGGTGCGGTCGGCGATTTCGGGGAATTGCCAGCGACACGAAGCGCGGCCGCCGGTGTAGAGGATGGCTGTAGATTTCGTCGGCAATGACGTATGCGCTCGTGGCGCCGAGGACATCGAGGGCCTGCAATCCTCGCGGGAATACACGCTGCCGGTGGGGTTCGACGGCGAGCAGGGATGATGGCACGTGTCGCCGGGGTTATGGCAGCCTCGAGGGCTGCGGGGTCGACCTTGTCGCGGTCGATGCCTGCGGCGACGGTCACGGGCTTGCCCTCGGCAAAGCCACCATCTCTATGTAGCTCTCGACCCATGCGGGAGTGGGTATTATGACTTCGTCGCCGGGGTCGACGGTGGCCATAATCACGTTGCAGAGGGCGTGCTTTGCGCCGTTGCCCACCACATCTGCGCGGGCTCGAATGTGAGGCCGTTCTCGCGCGGAGCTGTGTCGGCGATCGGCCTTGCGCAGCGACATGAAGCCGGGCACGGGGGAGTAGAAGGAGAAGTTGTCTTCCACGGCCTTTTCGGCAGCTGCCTTGATATGCGCGGGGGTGGGAAAATCCCTCGGGCTCGCCCACCGAGAGGTTTATGACATCGACGCCCTGAGCCTTGCAGCTCGGCGCTTTTTCTGCGACATAGCGAGTCTGCGACACAGCCAGCGATTGAACACGTTTGGAGATAGTCTGCATATGAAAAAATTTTCTACAAAGATAGAGTTTTTTTTTCGCCTGCGGGGCAAAAATCAGAAGATGATTTTGGCGGCGCGGTGGGCGGCGCGGGCTATGTAGGGCCGCGGAGGGCGGACACGTCGATTGTGCGGCCGCGTGCCACGGGACGCCGGATGGGGTGTAGAGGTCGATACTCTCGCCGGAAGTTGTGGAGAGGGCGGTGCCGTCGAGCACGAGGGGCAGGCGGTCGTTGCGGCCGTCGACGGCGACGTTGTCGACAGGCGCCGAAAGTTGTTGTAGCGGAAGCTGAGGTCGCTTACACCGAGGCTTGTGGTCGACTCCGCTCTCGGCTGCGAGACTGAACTGCACGGGGGGTGAGCTCGACGGGATAGGAGGAGGACGTCGGAAGCGTCGAAGACGTCGGCCATGTCGACGGTGTAGGTCGTGGGCACGGTGAAGTCGGGCGAGGTTACGACGGTGGCCTGGCGTGCCTTAGCGTCCTTGATGCCGAAGCCTACGGGCACTGCTTCCCGGCAGGGTCGACGGTTACTGAGACTGCATCAGGGGAGGCTGTAAGCCTTAACGGCCTTGCCCGGGCGTGAGCTGGGGCTTGCGCGACGATGTTGTTGCGAAGGCGAGTGTCAGGCATTTCGCCGGCCGGTGTGAAGAGTGACATCGGAGATGGACGTTTTCGACACGCGCCATCCTTCGCCGCCGAGGTCGCCGTCGACGGGCATCGAAGCCGAGGGGGCGATTTCTACGGTTACGTTGACGGAGAGCTGCTTGTCGCCACGGGTGGCGGTAACGACGGCAGTGCCGTCGGATATACCGAGGATGCCCGATGAATCACTCAACAGATATTTTGGGAGCGCCATCATATATTATGCCATCTCCATGATTGCAAAGGCGCCTTTCCTTGTGGCCAAAACTTTTTCAAGCTAAGCGGCGACACGTCTATCGCTTTAAGTTGTACTGGTTCTGTTTCGTTTACCTGTATCTGGTGCTCTCGCGTGATGATTTATCCGTGTTTGCATGCCTGACTCATGCCATAAAGCTGATTCAGCGAAGAATATACTCAGAGTCATCTACATTAACGTAAGCTTCATCGGTATGCTTGTTAGCGCGTGCTGTCGCTCGGCATCGGCCTGCTCTGGGTGGAACGCTTACTGTAGACCGCTGCAAATCTCTTCCTCGAAGTGACAGGGGAGGCTGCCGGCTGCGGACTGCGGTGTAACGG
>VOFC01004855.1_pt1 | contig 28192 bp, 57 predicted proteins | sample 5384161 | NCBI WGS metagenome assembly VOFC01 (sample SAMN12384722, study PRJNA508395) | human gut metagenome | isolation source: healthy gut B | host: Homo sapiens | reverse complement strand
TGAGACTCGCCGGTCTCAGAGGGAAGCTCATGAAGGCGATCTCCTCACCGTTCATGGTCAGGCCAGCGCCAGTACCAGCGGTGTTGGGAGGTCCAGCTGCTGAGCGATGTTCCAGCAGAAGGCCATCTTCAGGACTTCCTGGTAGAACATGGCGATCTCGTCGCCGCCCACCAGAGAGGCGTCAAAGTCGATGCCGTCCATGGCCACCAGCTCTTCCAGAGCCTGGATGTTGGCGGGATCGTCCCAGGTGTAAGCGGTGTGGTCCTCGTTGGTGAAGGTACCGCCATACAGGTTGTTCACCAGAGCGCGGGTGCCCTGGTCGCCGCCCTGGCCGCCGCAGTAGACAACGCCCACGGTGGCGCCATAGTAATCATACAGCGCGGCAACAGCGGCCTTGAAGTCCTCGGTGGTCCAGGTGTGGCTCTCCAGATCCAGATACTGGTCAGCGCCGGCTTCCTTGAAAGGCGTCCAGGTTGATGGCCATGCAGTGCGCGGTCATGACCAGAGGATACTCATAGACGACGCCGTCGCTGTTCACACAGGCGGACATGACGGACTCAGAGATCGCGGACTTGTCGGTGTCGTCCAGCATGTCGGACAGGTCCACCATGTAGCCGTTGGCACCCCAGTTGGCCACCAGACGCTCGGGGCCTTCCATGATGATGTCAGGGAGCCTGATTGGCGGTGATGGCGGTGTTGACCTGGTCGTCGCCGTTGGTGTAGTCGAGATATTCCACGGTGACGGTGATGCCGGTCTCGGCGGTAAAGGCGTCGGTCAGCTCCATTGACGGTGGCCTCGTCGCCCCAGTTGCCGATGGGATAGGTCCACAGGGTGATGGACTCGCCATCGCCGGTGGAAGTGGTGTCGCCGCCGGTAGAGGCGTCACCGGAGGTGGCGGAAAGAGCTGGCAGAGTTGTTGCCGGCGTTTCCGTCAGGGATTGCTGACGGTGCCACCGCCGCAGGCCACGAAAGCCAGGGCCATGGCCATAGCCAGCACCAGAGCAAGAATCTTCTTCATTGTATGTCCTCCTTATTAAAATTGCACATGTAACAAATGCGCGGGATGAAGCCCCGGCTTCATCTGTGAATAGTGTACAAAATTCTTCCAGGGCTGTCAAGAGAAATTTGAAAGAAATTTTTCACATTTTCATTTTTTTAGAAAAAGTTTTCTCCAACCATCGGGTATCTTTCTTTTCGCCTTGACTTTTCAGGGGCTTGGTACACTAATCTTAAATTTACCGCCGGAACAGGAAGATTTTTCCGGGGATACAGAAAGAGGGAAGGGCCCATGAAACGACATATCCTCTGCCTGGGGATTCCAACACCTATGGCTTCTGCGCCGACCCCGCCGACTGCGCCGCCGGCGGCGACCGCTTCAACGAGCAGGAGCGCTGGACCTGCCTGCTGCAACAGGCGCTGGGGGGCGGCGCTATCTGGTGACGGAGGAGGGGCTGTCCGGCCGCACCACGGTGTTTCCCGACCCGCTCCACGAGGGCATGGACGCTCTGTCGGTGCTCTATCCCCTGCTGAAGAGCCACGAGGTCATTGACCTGTTGATTATCATGCTGGGCACCAACGACACCAAGGGCGCTTTCACGTCAACGCCGCCAACATTGCCCAGGGGATGGAACGGCTGGTACGCAAGGCCATGAGCGTGGACTGCTGGGGGATCATGGCCCCAACGTGCTGATTATCTCCCCGCCCCCATCGGTGAAAAAAATGATCAACGCGGACATGGGCCGGGGCTGCCCGGAAAAATCCGCCAAGCTGGCCCGGCACTATGAGGCCGAAAGGCCCGGCTGCTGGGCTGCCACTTTATGGACGCCGCCGGGTGCCAGTTCAACCAGGTGGATTATATGCACCTGTCCCGGCAGGGCCATGCCCAGCTGGCCGCCCGGCTGGCGGGCTGGTGCCCGGCCTGATGCCTGAAACACATTGATTATAGGACAGCCCCCATGGGGACGCGCCGCGAAACACCGCGACGCGTCCCTTTTTTAACGCTCCGCTTTTTCAAACGGCTTCGCCCTGCTCCCTTGCAGCGCGGCAATAGGCCCAAGTTTTTCGGGCGCCGGGCAGTCCGGCATGTTGAAAACGGCTCCGCCCTGCTCCCTTGCAGTGGGCAATGGGCCCAAGTTTCCCGGGCGCCGGGCAGTCCGGCATGTTGAAACAGCTCCGCCCTGCTCCCTTGCAGCAGGGGCAATGGGCTTTTCGGGCGCCAGGGCGTCAGAAGGAAACGATTCTTCGGGGGCCAGGCAGTCGGAAGAATAAGGATGCCACCAGGCGACAACCCCAATGAAAAACCGGCCCGGAACCGCTGTAAGCGGTTCCGGGCCGGTGGTCTGTATGGCGTTTATTCTTTGGGTTCCTCCGGGGGCCGGTCCTCCAGGATGGCCCGGTCCTCCTCATTTAAATATTTGGCAAAGATCCGCTCCAGGAACAGGGACACCAGCAGCACCGTCAGCACCGGGGCAAAGAGCACCGGCCACCAGAGCTGGACCCCGATGGCCACCATCTGCCGTCAGCAGCACCAGCACGATGGTGGTGGGCAGATGGCGCAGGGTGAGCAGCAGGGCGGTGCGGAACAGGTCCTTCAGCCCCATCTCAAACCGGCCCAGCAGCGGAACAGGTAAGCAGGCCCCCAGGGGATCAGCATAATCACATAGTAGGCCATATACATCATCTTGCCCAGATCGGTGTCGATGTTGGCGGTCATGACGGCGTAGCCGTAGATGAAAACCATCCAGGGCGGGCAGGGCGATGAGGGTGGCGGGATACCCCGGCGCAGGTTCTGCACAAAGGCCCGCCAGTACATGCCAAAGGCCCCCTCCTCCTTGTGGCGAAAGACTTTTACCACCGTATAGTAGGGCGGCGGTGGCGGGGCCGATGGTGACCACCGGCAGACAGAGGGGCGGCCCAGAACAGACTGAGCCCCACAAAGTCCACCCCCCGGCTGATGAGCCGCCAAAAAACAGATTGTCAGGGTCAAACACTTGTCGAAACATGGCAAACCCGCCTCATGGGAGGAAAAAAAATCCCTCCGGAACACAGAGATATTACAGATGCTTTTCCGCCAGGGCCTCGGCGATGCGCTCCTGGTTGGCCCGGGCGGTCTCCGGATGCTGCCGGATGAACTCGTTGTAGAGCACGTCCACCAGATAGAGTGGGCCATCTTGGCGGGCACGCTGCTGAGCTGGAAGGGGCCCTCGTTGGAGCCGCACTGGAGCACCAGATCTGCCTGGGCCGCCCCGGGGGATTTGGAAAACCGGGTGATCAGGATGGTCTTGGCCCCCGCTTCCGGCCAGCCCCATCAGCTCCACAATGTCCTTGGTGGAGCCCGAGTAGGGAGAAGAAGAGGATGGCGTCCCGGGGGTCAGCAGGGGGCGGCGGTGGAGGCCTGGATATGGGAGTCCTGGACAAAGAAGAAGTGGTTGGACACCGTGGAAAACAGGTGGGCCGCCTCGTGGGCCAGGATCATGGAACCGCCCTGGCCCATGCAGTACACCTTGTCGGCGTTCCAGAGCAGCTCCGCGGCCCGGGTGATGGTGTCGGCCCGGATCAGGGCCATGCTCTGGGCGATGGCGGTGGTGTGGGCGGTGTAGAGCTTGCGGCACAGGTCGGAGATGCTGTCCTCGGGACCGATGTCCTCCTCCTGCCCCTCCATCACCGGGATGGGGGTGGTGCCCTGCTCCTGGGCGATGGCCTTGGCCAGCGTCAGCTTGAAGGCGTTGTAACCCTTCAGCTTGAGCCGGCGGCAGAACCGGGACACGGTGGCCTCCGCCACCCCGCACTCCTCCGCCAGCTCCGAGATGGACATGTACTGGACGCCGGTCTTGTGGCTGAGCACATAGTCCGCCACCTTTTCTCCGCGGCGGTAAAGTGGTAGTAGCTGTTGCTGATATAGGCGAAAATGTTTTCGCCCTGGGGCCGTTCTGTCATCCTGAGCCTCTCTTTCTGGTTTCTGATCCGGCCGGGACGCCGGTCCCATCCGGTCTGATGCGCGCGGAAAACTGAATCATGCGTTGGCGTGGGCCTTGGCCTCCACCTCATCCATCATCTTGTCCACCATAATCAGGCTGCGGGGGGCATGGAAGGGACCCTTGAAGGTGCTGCCCTTGCAGGGGGGCATGGTGGGCAGGCCGTCCCGGCGGAGGTAGCCGTACCACTCCCCGTACTGGGGATCGGCAAAGTGGGCCTTGGCGTAGTCCACAGTCTTGTTGAACCAGTCCAGATACTGCTCGTCCCCGGTGTCCCGGTAGAGCATCATAGAGGCGATCAGGATCTCATTGTGGGGCCACCACAGTTTCATGTCGTGCTCATAGGCCTCCGGGGGCTGCCCAGGCAGTCGATGAAGTACAGCAGCCCTCCGTACTCCTTATCCCAGCCGGCCTCAATGGCGTTGTGGAAGATGTTCTGGGCGGTCTCGCTGAGGGCTTTGTCCCCCTCATAGTTGGCCTGCTCCTCCATGAACCAGCTGCCCTCGATGTCGTGGCCCGGGTTCACCACCCGGCCGGCGGTGGTGTCGGTCTGCAGGGGAGCCGTCCATGCCCACCGTCTCCAGCACGCATTTCAGCTCCGGCTTGTAGTGATACTGCAAAATGTCCTGGATGCACTCCTGGGCCCGGCGTCATAGAGGTCCTTGTTCTCCGGGTCCGCAGCGGCGCATGATGGAGGTCACATTCAGATAGATCATGGGGGTCGCCGAAGGCCCGGCTCTGGACGGGTTTCGAGGGATGGTCTTGGGGCCCAGGCCGGTGGGATCCTTGATCAGGCCGTGGTTCAGCTTGTACACCATGTCATAGGCCCGGCGGGCCCGCTCATGCGCACCGTGTCCCCGGTCTGGGCGTAGTACTCGGCGTTGGCCATGGTGTAGAAGTTCTCGGAGTGGCAGTAACGGCGCTGGCGCAGGGGCTTGCCGTCCCCGGTCACCGTGAAGTACAGCCGTCCGCCGGCCTCGGGTTGACGCAGTGCTCCTCCAGAAAATCCAGGCAGCTCCGGCTGGCCTCCAGCCACTCGGGCCGCTGGCCGTAGTTGGCGCACAGGAAGGCGAAGATCCAGCCGCAGCGTCCCTGCATCCACACGCTCTTATCCGTGGAGTAGATCTTGCCGGTCCGGTCAATGCAGGTGTATACGCCGCCGTGCTCCCCGGTCCATGCCGTACTTCAGCCAGAAATCCACGCTGCTCTTCAGCTCGTCCTTCACCCACTGGTGGGTGGCCTGAAATTTTGCCATATCCATAATCTGACTCATCCTTTCCAAATAGATAAAAGGTAGGAAGGCTTCTCTGGGGCCATTTTACCATCTGTGAAAATATTTTTCAATCACCGGAGGCAAGGATTCTGTCATTCTTTGAAAATTTTCTTCAATTATGAAAATTTTTTGCATTTCCCTCTTGCATCCCGGTTTCAATTTGCGTATGATGGTAGCGAAAGCAACTGTCACTATCCCCAGGCCGGACACACAGCCAGAACCCGGAGAAATCCGCCCTCATATTTTAATATGTGTTGAAAGAGGAGGATCATTATGAATCGCTATGGAATCGAGATCGCCGTCAAGAACGCGCCCGAGCTGGACCCGGAATTCATGCCCATCCTGAAATTCAACCGCTCTTTTCTGAACACCGCCAAAAAGCCCGTGTCCATCGCCGTAGAGCGGGCCGGGGCCAGATGGCCACCTGCCACACCTATGTCCACGGCACCCCGGAGATGGCCCAGGCCGACCACTACTACGTCAACCGGCTGGTGAAAACCATCCTGTGGATGAAGGGCGGCTTCCGGATCTATCAGGCCGGCGACGAGGACACCTATGAGTACCTGAAGGGCGCCTTTGCCCCCGGCGGCGACCAGGATTTCGACGCTCGACTACATGGCCAACATCTTCGAGCACCCCTTCGAGGTGCTGCTGGTGGACAAGGTCCCTGAGGCCAAGGACTGCCCCAAGAAGATGGGGGCCATTTGGAGGGCTGCCGCATCGGGTTTGATGCGGGCGGTTCCGACCGGAAGGTTTCCGCTGTCATTGACGGAAAACCCGTCTTCTCCGAGGAGGTGGTGTGGTTCCCCAAGACCACCGCCGACCCGGACTACCACTATGAGGGGATCGTCTACGCCATGAAGTCCGCCGCCGCCCATATGCCCCGGGTGGATGCCATTGGCGTCTCCTCCGCCGGCATCTATATTGAGAACCGCACCATGGTAGCCTCCCTGTTCCTGAAGGTGCCCAAGGACCTGTTCGACGCCAAGGTGAAGGACATCTACATCCGGGCCATCACCGACACCTTCGGCGACATCCCCTTCGAGGTGGTCAACGACGGCGACGTGTCCGCCCTGGCCGGGCCATGAGCCTGGGGGACAGGCCAACGTGCTGGGCATCGCCATGGGTACCAGCGAGGCCGTAGGCTATGTGGACCCGGAGGGCCGCATCACCGGCTGGCTCAACGAGCTGGCCTTCGTCCCGGTGGACTGCCAGCCCGACGCCATGGAGGACGAGTGGAGCCACGACATCGGCTGCGGCGTCAAATATTTCTCCCAGGACTCCGTCATCAAGCTGGCCCCCGGGCGGGCATCCAGCTGGACGAGCCTGTCCCCCGCTGAGAAGCTGAAGGTGGTCCAGGCCGGATGGCTGAGGGACGACCCCGCCGCCGCGGCCATCTACACCTCCATCGGCACCTATCTGGGCCCACACCCTGGCCTACTACTTATGAGCTGTACCAGTGCAAGCATGTGCTGCTGCTGGGCCGTGTCATGAGCGGCAAGGGCGGCGACATCATCCTGGCCGAGGCCAAGCGGGTGCTGGCCGACGAGTATCCCGGAGCTGGAGGGCAAGATCCTGCCTTCCCTGCCTGACGAGAAGTTCCGCCGGGTGGGCCCGTCCGCCGCCGCCGCCAGCCTGCCTGAGATCAAGTAAACGGGGGGAGGCGACACAAAGATGCGCATTACCAACGCCAAGGTATTCTGGAAGGGGCGCCTTTGTCCAGGGCGGTGTGGATTTGACGATAAAGATCATCACCGCCGGCGCCCCACGTCACCGGTCCCTCGGATCTGGACGCCCAGGGGAACTATGTGATCCCGGGCCTCATCGACATCCACACCCACGCCGCCATGGGGAGAGGACGCCAGCGACGGCATCCCGGAGGGATGCCCGTCATGTCCCGGTACTACGCCGCCGGGGGCGTCACCTCCTCTGGTGCCCCACCACCATGACCCTGAAGAGCCGGTGCTCACCCAGGCCATGCATGTGATCGGGATTTCACTCCCCAGCGCCCGGAAAACGGCGCCAAGGTGGCCGGCGTCAACCTGGAGGGCCCCTTCCTCTGCTACGCCAAGCGGGGGCCCAGGCCGCGGAAAACCTCCACAAGCCGGACGTGGCCATGTTCCACCGGCTCAACGAGGCCAGCGGCGGCATTGTCCGGCTGGTCACCGTGGCCCCGGAGGAGCCCGGCGCCCCTAGGCGTTCATCCGGGAGGTATCCAAGCTGGCCACCGTGTCCATCGGCCACACCACCGCCGACTACGACACCGCCATGGCCGCTTATGAGGCCGGCGCCTCCCACGCCACCCACCTCTTCAACGGTATGCCCTCCCTGCTCCACCGGGGCGGGGTCATCGCCGCCGCCAGCGACGCCGGGGCCTCCGTGGAACTCATCGACGGTCTCCACATCCACCCCTCCGTCATCCGGCTCACCCACCGGCTCTTCGGGGAAAAGCTGGTGCTGATCTCCGACTCCCTGCGCTGCGCGGGCATGCCTGACGGCGACTATGAGCTGGGGGGCCAGCCCATCACCATGCGCAGCGGCAAGGCCACCCTCACCGGCACTGACACCCTGGCGGGCTCCTCCATCCATCTGATGGACGGCCTGCGCCGGGCCGTCTCCTTCGGCGTCCCCTGGAGGCCGCCGTCACCGCCGCCACCCACCTGGCTCCCGCCCGCCATCGGCCTGGACAGAGAAATCGGCTCCATCGAGCCCGGCAAGGGCCGACCTGGTGGTGCTGGACCGGGATCTGAAGGGCCGTGTACATCGACGGCAGACAGGTGGTCTGAGCTTTTCCTGCAAAAACGTCTCTTTTGTATGGCAAACGCGACACCCACACGGTGCCAGCTGAAAAAGAAGGATTTTGAATGAGAATCATTTCCGCCAGAGATTATGACCATATGAGCCGTCAGGCGGCCAATATCATCTCCGCCCAGGTCATCCTGAAGCCGGACTGCGTGCTGGGCCTGGCCACCGCTCCAGCCCCATCGGCACCTACAAGCAGCTGATCGACTGGTACAACAAGGGGGACCTGGACTTCAGCCAGGTGCGCTCCGTCAACCTGGACGAGTATGTAGGCCTGGACTACCCAGCGACCAGAGCTACATTTACTTCATGCGCCACAACTTCTTTGACCACATCAACATCGACCTGGCCAACACCAACGTGCCCTGCGGCGTCAACCCTAACGCGGAGGAGGAGTGCGCCCGGTATGACCAGATCATCCGCAGCCTGGGCGGCATTGACGTCCAGGTGCTGGGCCTGGGCCCCAACGGCCACATCGGCTTCAACGAGCCCGACGACTGCTTCACCAAGGGCACCCACCAAGGTGGCCCTGACCGACGCCACCATCCAGGCCTTTTGTTTTTCGTTTTTGTCAAAATGTCCGCCCCAGGAGACATTCGAGAAGGTGGAATTTCCGACCTATTATTCTCGGAAATTTGTCATTGCTCTGTCACTTTTTTGTATTTTCTTTTTTTTCTTTTCGTGCAAGAGCTTAAACATTTCTTAAGGTGGTTTTCCTTGCTTTCCTCGAGGGGCTGAACTATAATAATAGCACAAACAGTAGACAAAAAAATTATGCAACCCAGGTTAAGCTTTCAGGGAGAACATGAAACGCATGGTGAGTTTCGGGCTGGTACTGGCCTTCATAATCTGCATCATACTGGTTCCCTGGCTGTGCCCAGCACCATGTCACCCCCCAGCCCCGGGAGGAAGAGGTGAGCGGACGGTGACCCTGGCCGGGGGCGCCGCGGACCCCAGCAGGTCCCAGGACCAGGCCCCGGAGGGTGAGGACTCCTCCGCCGACGCCGGCCAGGCCCCGGAAAACCCAGGAGCCGGAAAACACCGGAGATCTGACCATTCTGTCCCAGCCCTGACCCAGCAGTACGGCACCTGCTCCAACTACACCCAGCTGGACGACCAGGCCTGCGGCTCCAACCACCCACCAGGACATCGCCACGCTGGACCGAGGCAGTGATGGTTGGGCCAGCCAGACCGCCCAGAACTATCCAGGCCACCCTGCCCCCAGGGCATCTCACCTGGTGGCCGAGCTACGACTCCCTGAGGGTCAACGGCCGGGTGGTGGGGGTGCTGATCACCATAGCCTGTCCTATTCCCACGACGTTGGCCCCCAGCCGGTGCTGGGCACCCTCAACGCCGACCGGACCACCGGGGCCATTTTGTCCCTGGAGGAAGGCTGCTGCGGGAGGCGGCGAGGGACACCCTGCGGCAGATGGCGGCGGAAAAAGGCCGGGGTAGACGCTGGCAGAGCGGATCTGCTGTCCAACTGGCTGCTTGCTGACGGACCAGGGCTTCAGCTCTATCTGGACGGGGCCCTGGCGGTCCAGTTCAGCTACCTGGAGCTGATGGGCGTGCTGGATCTGCCCAACCCGGATCGGGTTCTGGACCCCAAACCCATGATCGCCCTGACCTGACGACGGCCCCAGCAACAACACCACCCACATCGTGGAGCTGCTGCGGTTCTAACAGCCAGGCCACCTTCTATGTGGTGGGCAACCGAGGTCGCACCTACGCCAGCACCATTCAAATACTGCGCCGGCCAGAACGGCGAAAATCGGCATCCACACCCTGGGGGAGCACGCCAAGCTCACCGTGCTGTCCCCCCCGGGAAGATCTCCGATCAGCTCACCCTCACCGAGCTCCAGGCGGTGGAGCAGTACGCCGGGGTCACCTGCGCCTCGGTGCGGCCCCACCGCAACGACACGGTGAAGCAGGTGGCGGGCCAGCTGGGCTACCATCTGGTCAACTGGTCGGTGGACACCGAGGACTGGAAGACCCAGGATTCCAAATTTACAACGCCATCATGTCCGGCGTGCCTACGACGGGCCATCGTGCTGTGCCACGACCTCTACGAGTCCACCGCCACCGCCATGGGACCGGGTGATCCCCGAGCTCATCGCCCAGGGCTACCAGCTGGTCACCGTCTCCGAGCTGCTGAGCTACCGGGATGGCGGCGCCGTCCCCCGGCACCCTCTACAACCAGCGCTGAGACTTTTTAGGAGACAGCCCCTTTCAAATCCACATAGCTGTCCACCCCATCCGGTCCCCCCCACCGGAGCGACAGATACACTTATCCCCCTGCCCGCCTTCGGCAAGGCAAGTGGGGGAACCAATTTACCTGTATATAATATAATGTATGGCCGCCTCCCGGGCAGGGCCCGGAGGCCCAGTCTCGCCCCGCCGGATTCGCCGGACCCAACAGGGGGCTCGGCATGACGTTTTCCAAAACGCTCCGGCGCCTTTGTTCATGGAATGGCCGCCTCAGTCCTCCGGGTCCTGATTGCCGCTCCGCCAGCGCCAGGTACACCAGCCCCACCCGACCAACCAGCAGACCGCCCCCAGGGCCAGCCACGGGCATGGGCATCAGCAGCCCCCAAGCCCCGCCGGCACACAGATAACCATACAGATCACCAGTCCCACCAGCAGGTTGACGCGGTTTTGCCTCCAGAAGCGCCGGAATCTGGCTCCTTGTTCTGATCCACAGCCACAAAATCCCCTCTTTCGTCAATAGCGGCGCTGGAGCCCGATGACCTTGCCCAGAATCGGGCAAAGGTGCCGTCGATGGGCTGGTAGTCCGGTTCTCCGGCAGCAGCCAGACATGGCCGCCCCGGCGGGAGAACCGCTTGCAGGTGGCCTCCTCCCCCGATCAGGGCGATGACAATCTCCCCATTCAGGGCGGTGGGCTGGCGCCGGACGATGACCAGGTCCCCGGGCAGAATGCCCGCCCCGATCATGCTCTCCCCCCCGGATCCGCAGGGCAAAAGCAGTCCTCCCCGGGGCGTCGAAGTCAATGTAATCCTCCACCAGCTCCTGGGCCAGGATGGGCTCGCCGGCGGCCACGTTGCCCAGCACCGGAATCCGGTGCCCGGCCGGGCCGGGGCGGACTCCATGGGGTGCACCGCGGTGATGGCCCGGGTCTTGCCGCCCCCGGGTGATGACCCCGGCATCCTCCAGGCTCTTCAGATGGAAAATGGACGGTGGAAGGACTTTTCAGTCCCACCGCCTCGCCGATCTCCCGCACCGAGGGGGGGATAGCCGTTCTCCTGGGTAAAGGAGAGGATAAATTCATAGATGCGGGCCTGCTTGGGCGAAAGCTGGTTCATGCCATACCCTCCCTTGATTTTGTATTTTTTGTATCATACCATAATTTTTTTCAAAAAAGCAAACATTTGTTCTAATTTGTTTGTGGGTTTTTTGTCCCGGGCTGTTGACATATAATACCAAAGTCAGTAAAATAGTACGCAGGCATATCATCTGCCTACGAATTATTTGTCCACGAACATTTTGCGGAAAGTGAGGTGTTCCCTGATGATCCCAAAGCACAAGCGGAGGAGTTCATGCTGTTCCACGATGTCCATCGGGCCCATCGCAGCGCGATACTGGCGGCGCTGGCCCGGTTGGGGCTCCAGGATGTGGGACAGCCCAAGGTGCTGATCCTGCTGTCCTCCCTCCAGGAGGGGGCTGCGCCAACCAGCGCAAGCTGGCCGACGCCCTGCACATCTCCCCGGCCACCATGGCCGCCAGCCTCAAGAGCCTGGAGCGCCGGGGCTATGTGACCAAGCAGTCGGACCAGCGGGACGGCCGGTGCAAGCTGGTGAGCATCACCCAGAAGGGCACGACGCGGTTCAGCGCTGCAACGATGCCTTTGCCATGGTGGATAAACAGCTCTACGCCGGCTTCACCCAACAGGAGATGGAGCAGGTCAAGGACTTCCACCGCCGGATGCTCCAGAACCTGTACGCCATCGGCGGCGACCAGGATCCCCCCCCTGCTGCCCCAATCCCTAACGGAAAGGAAGTAAAGAAACCCATGATCAAACGCATCTTCTCTTCTACAGGGGGAGTACAAACACTATGTGTTTCCTCTCCCCTCTGTTCGTCACCCTGGAGACCGCCGGGAGCTGGCCCTGCCGCTGCTCATCGCCAAGATCATTGACGACGGCATTATGGCGGGCAATCTGAGCCTGATCTACCGGGTGGGCGTCTACATGCTCATTCTGGCCCCTGGCGGCGGTGTTCCTGGGGCCTTCGGCGCCAAGTTCGGCTCCTACGGCTCCATCGGCATCGGCGCCAACCTCCGGAAGGCGGAGTTCGACAAGATCAGCCACTTCTCCTTCGGCGACATCGATCACTTCTCCTCCGCCTCCCTGATCACCCGGCTCACCAACGACATCACCAACATCCAGAACTTCACCATGATGATGATCCGGATGCTGTTCCGGACCCTGACCCAGATTGTCGTCTCCCCTGGTGGTGCTGTTCACCATGGAGTGGCGGCTGGCCCTGATTCTGGTGGCCCGCCATTCCCATCATCGGCGCCGCCATTGGCCTGCTGATGTACAAGTGTCATCCCCTCTTCGAGCTGATGCAGAACAAGATTGACGCCATGAACGAAAGGTCCAGGAGAACCTGGTGGGCATCCGGGTGGTCAAGGCCTACGTCCGGGAGGACCACGAGCGGCAAAAGTTCCAGAAGGCCAACGACGAGTTCACCCATGCCGGACTCCGGGCCGTGCTCACCATCATCCTCCAGCAGCCCATCATGATGATGGGCATCACCACCGTCACCGCCCTGGTGCTCTACTTCGGCGGCCACATGGTGCTCTCCGGCAACCTGGAGGTGGGCACCCTGTCCTCCATCGTCACCTACATCTTCAACGCAAATCGTGCTGTTCTCCGGCACGATGCTGCTGGAAGGAAAAACCTGCGCCAGGGGCATGGTGCTCCAGAACAACGCCACCATCCGGGGAAAACCTGACGACCCCATGCAAAGAGGTCCAGGCCGCCACGGGACGCCCAGGCCTACGAGTTCATCGACCAGCTTCCCCTGACGGCTTTGACACCCATCGGAGCAGGGCGGCGCCAACGTCTCCGGCGGACAGAAGCAGCGCCTTTGCATCGCCCGCGCATTGCTCAAAAAGCCGCGCGTGCTGATTCTGGACGACTCCACCTCCGCCGTTGACACCGCGACGGACGCCAAGATCCGCGCGGCCTTCCGGAGAAGATCCCGGCACCACCACCGTCATCCTCATCGCCCAGCGCGTCTCCTCGGTGGAGAACGCCGACAAGATCCTGGTGATGGACGACGGCACCATCGCCGGCCTGGGCACCCATGAGGCGCTGCTGGCCAACAACCCCATCTATCAGGAGATCTATGGTCTCAGCAGGAAGGAGTGGAGCAGTAATGGCAGAAGAAAAAGGCAAATCGACACCGAGCCCAAGGGCGGCGGCCCGGCCAATGCGCGGGGCGCTACGGCAAGCCCAAAAACCTGAAGGCCACGGTGCTGCGCACCTATCCGGCCCGCTCACCATCCGGCCCATCCGGCTGGTGGCATCCCTGATCAGCATTGTCTGTCCAGCCTGGCCGGCGTGGCGGGCACCTGCCCCTGCGGCCCATCATCAACGGCCTCACCGACGACGGTGAAGAGCGGTCAGAACGTGTTCCCAGGGCTGGTCTCCGGCATCCTGCTGATGGTGCTGGTCTATCCTGGTCATGGCGGCCTGCGCCTACCTGCAGGCCAACCTGATGGCCCAGCTGGCCCAGAAGGGCTGCAACGCCATGCGCAAGGATTTGTTTGACAAGCTCCAGGAGCTCCCCCTGAGCTACTTCGACCAGCACCCCCACGGCCAGCTCATGAGCCGGTTCACCAACGACGCCGACAACGTCCAGCTGGCCCTGGAGCAGAGCGTGGTCCAGCTGCTGTCCAGCGCCATCTCCTTCATCGGCACCGTGGTCATGATGCTGGTGCTGTCCCCCCTGCTGTTTTTTGTCATCACCCTGGTGGTGCTGGCCATCATCCTGGTGCTGTTCCAGAAGCTGGGCGGCCTGAGCCGCAAATACTTCTATCGCCAGCAGCAGGCGGCCCTGGGCGCCGTCAACGGGGCGGTCCAGGAGAACATTGAGGGTCTGAAGGTGGTCAAGGCCTTTACCCACGAGGAGGCCACCCGGACCCAGTTCGAGGAGCCCTCAACGAGAACTACCGCACCGCCGCCTCCAAGGCCACCACCTATTCCATGATGCTGATGCCCCTGTCCGCCCAGCTCACCAACGTGGGCTACGCCATCACCGCTGTGGTGGGCGGCGTGCTCAGCGTCAGAACCTGCTTGAGCGGCTTCGACGTGGGCGGCCTGGTGTCCTTCCTGACCTACGCCAAGCAGATTTCCCAGCCCGTCAACCAGATTTCCATGCAGATGACCACCATCCTGTCCGCCATGGCCGGCGCCGAGCGCATTTTGAGGTCATGGACGCCCAGCCTGGAGGTGGACAGGGCAAGGTCACCCTGGTGGAGGCCCACTGGGACGGGGACACCCTCCCAAGGGCAAAGGCCGCGGGCAACCAGGAGCACTGGGCCTGGAGGGGCCCGAAAAGACCCGCAGGCCCCGGAGGCGGCTTCCGGCTGGTGGACCTGCGGGGCGATGTGCGCTTCCACGACGTGTGCTTCGGCTATGTGCCCGAGAAGGAAGTGCTCCACCACATCAACGTCTACGCCAAGCCGGGCCAGAAGATCGCCTTTGTGGGATCCACCGGCGCAGGAAAGACCACCATCACCAACCTGATCAACCGGTTTTATGACATTCAATCCGGCTCCGTCACCTATGACGGCATTGACGTCCGGGATATCCGGAAGGACTCCCTGCGCCGCTCCCTGGGGCATGGTGCTCCAGGACACCCACCTCTTCACCGGCACCGTGGCGGACAACATCCGCTACGGAAACCTTGACGCCACCGACGAGGAGGTCCATCGCCGCCGCCAAGGCTCGGCCAACGCCGACAGCTTCATCCGCCGGCTGCCCAACGGCTATGACACCATGGTCACCGGCGACGGCCAACCTGTCCCAGGGACAGCGTCAGCTTCTGGCCATTGCCCGGGCCGCAGTGGCTGATCCCTCCGGTCTTGATTCTGGATGAGGCCACTTCCTCCATCGACACCCGGACCGAGGAAAACCGCACCGTGTTCGTCCACGGTCCGCAACTCGCCCATCGCCGTCATTGAAAACGGCGAGATCATGTGAAGAAGCGGCAGCCATCGAGGACTGCTGGAGCAGAAGGGCCGCTATTATCAGCTCTACACCGGTCAGTTCGAGCTGTCTGAGCCCTCCAAAACATCACCCCGGCGCCGCAGAGCAGGTTTTTGCCTGCGGCGCTTTTTTTGAACGGCTCCGCCCTGCGCCCTTGGCGGTAGAATGCCCAAGCCATTTGGGCAAAGGGGCAATCAGGCGTTTTTTAGAACGGCTCCGCCCTGCGCCCTTGTAGTGCAGTGAAGCCCCCAGGCGGTACAGGCGCCAGGCAGCGGGCATTTTAAACGGCTTCGCCCTGCGCCCTTGTAGCGAGGTAGAATGCCCAAGCCATTTGGGCAAGGGCAATCAGGCATTTTAAAACGGCTCCGCCCTGCGCCCTTGTAGCGAGTAGAATGCCCAAGCCATTTGGGCAAAGGGGCAATCAGGCGTTTTAAAACGGCTCCGCCCTGCTCCCTTGTAGTGCAGTGAAGCCCCCCAGGCAATACAGGCGCCAGGCAGCGGGCATTTTAAACAGCTCCCGCCCTGCTCCCTTGGCGAGGTAGAATGCCCAAGCCATTTGGGCAAGGGGCAATCAGGCGTTTTAAAAACGGCTTCGCCCTGCTCCCTTTTTGGGGTCATGAAAAGCCCGGGGAAAAATAGCAAAAATGTCCAAAAAACACAAGTTTTCCACAGACTTTTCCCCCCAAAAATGTTTATTTTCAAGCAGCTTCGTGGAATCGCACAAAATTGTTACATCGCTGTAACTTTTCTGTCATTTTCCTTGACACCAAAATTAATTTTGATATGATTTCGGTAGACATAACCAGAAAAACGGATTTTATTGAAAGGTGATACGCATTGAAACAGTCCATACCCGGCCGTCTGGTCCGTCGTCTGGCGGCTCTCCGGCCTTTGCTTCACGCTAGCCTGCACGGCCATTCCCTTTGCCGGCGCCGTCAGCCAGTCCGATATTGACGCCCTGGAGAACCAGAAGGCGGATCTGGACAGCCAGATGAGTTCCGTTCAATCTCAGATTGATGCCCTGGAAGACCAGCAGAACACCGCTCTGGATCAGGCCCTGCTCTATCAGCAGCAGCTGGGTCTGCTGACCCAGCAGGTCAACGACACCCAGGCGGTCATCGCCGATTACGATGTCCAGATCGCCGACACCCAGGTCCAGCTGGAGCAGGCTCAGGCCGAGGCCGAGTCCTATTACCAGCTCTTCTGCGAGCGGGTCCGGGACACCGAGGAGACCGGCAGCGTCAGCTATTGGTCCATCCTCTTTGATGCCGCCAGCTTCTCCGATCTGCTGGACCGGATCAACTTCGTCAAGGACGTGGTGAACTACGACAACAGCGTGGTGGACTCCTGGAGGCCGCCCGCCAGCAGGTGGCCGACACCGAGGCCCAGCTGGAGCAGGAGAAGGCCGCTCAGGGAGACCGCCCTGGCCGAGCTGGAGAGCCAGCAGGCCGCCATTCCAGGAGGCCTCCGACAAGAACGACGCCCTGTTGGCGGAGATTCAGGCCAACCAGGCCACCTACGCCGACCAGCTGGCTGAGCTGGAGGCCCAGAGCGACGATCTGGACGGCATCATCGTGCTGACCAAGGAGCAGTACGAGGCCGAGCAGGCCGAGGCCCAGCGCCAGGCCGAGGAGGAGGCCAACAAGCCCCAGGAGACCACCTCAGCAGGCTCCTTCCAACAGCTCCAGCAACGACAGCAGCTCTTCCGACAGCAGTTCTTCCAGCAATACCTCCAGCGGCTCCTCTTCTTCCAGCAGCAGCTCTGACGATTCCGACAGCTCCTCCGCCCCGGTCTCCGGCAACGGCTCCGCCGTGGTGGATTACGCCATGCAGTTTGTGGGCAACCCCTACGTCTGGGGCGGCACCAGCCTGACCAACGGCGCCGACTGCTCCGGCTTCACCATGCAGGTCTTTGCCCACTTCGGCGTCAGCCTGTCCCACTCCTCCTGGGCCCAGTCCAGCTCCGGCACCCGGGTCAGCGCCTCTGAGGCCCAGCCCGGCGACCTGATCTTCTACCAGTCCAGCGGTTCCGCCACCGGCGGCCATGTGGGCATCTACATCGGCGGCGGCAAGATGGTCAGCGCCCTGAGCAGCAAGTATGGCATCTGCGTCTCCACCGTGGATTACGGCAAGGCCGGGCCTCACCTTCCGCCGTCTGCTGTGACCCCGATTCAAACGCCCCAAAGTAAAATCCGCAATGAATTTATGACAGCAGCCCCTGACCGGAATGGTCAGGGGGCTGTTTACCCTTCTGGTGGTTTCCCCTCCCCGGCCCTCAGTCCGTGGAGAAACCATGTGCTGAGACAGTTTCACGGAATTCCGGGTAGGCTGCAATTCCTTGATTGCTCAAGGCAATGAACTGTGCTGAGGACGGAACAAAATGGGGCTCCGTCATTTCCGGGGACATGGGCCTCGGAAATGACACTTCTCATGGCGAATGGGACGACAATTTCCCAAGAAATCGAGGCCTGTCCGCCATGTATTCCCTTTGGAAAAAGGCCCGGGGCCTTTTTCCAAGCCTTCCGGGCCCGATTCCGGGGCCGGCCCTCTTTCCAAACGCTGATATTACTCCGCCGGCTGGGGCTCCTGGGCCTCCGCCTTGATGCGCTTCCACCGGTCGGTGAGCAGATGCTCCAGCATGTCCGCATAGGCCTGCTGCTCCGCTCCCCGGTTCTGGCCGTCCACATCGCTGAGGCTCAGGGCGATCTCCTGCAGCTCCCTCCCAGCCGCTCCAGAAAGTCGATGGAGTCCACCGCCCCGTCCACCAGGGCCAGGGGCAGCACAAAGCTGTTGCAGGTCCGGTCCAGAATCTCCGGCAGCCGGGCCATCAGCGCCTCCCGCTGCTCCTGGGACAGATCGTCGATCTTGTCCCAGGACAGGTCAAGGCTCCCATCGGTCTCCTTCCTCAGGTAGACCAGCAAATCCCCGTAGTGGGTGATCTTGTCGATGAGCCGCCGCTCCAGCCGGTGGAAATCCCCGTCGAATCAGGGCCATCCGCAGCAGGATGGCCTGCAAAATCACGTCGAACTGGTACAGGGGTGACCCGGGTGTCATAGCGCTCCTCCGGGTCGTTCCGGAAGGCGGCGGACTGGAAGGACTGGTCAGGGTGCGGATCAGGTGGATGGCCCGGTCATAGGCCTGCTCCGCCCGGTCGAACAGGTGGTGGGATTTGCCCAGCAGCATCAAAATCACGCTCCAAATTTCAGCCGGCACCGGCCGGTGTTCTCTCCAAACGGTTGCGCCGGCGGCTCTTCCGCCTCCGGTAAAACCATCTTACCACATTTGACGGGGAAAGAAATAGTCCCCGGACGGGGTTTGGAAAACCTTCCCCATGTTATAATGGAAAAACCCCGGCCGTCCCCCGCCGGCGGGCCGGTCCATACATGGCATTTTCCCGGCCTGGGCCGGAGAACAGGAGGGTTTGCCCATGGAGATCAAGTATCTGCCCCGGATCACCTCCCCGGGGACGCCGCCGGTATTATGGATCTGCTGACCCTCTGCGACCGGGAGTTTGTGCCCCCCCTGTCCAGCCGGGTGTCCACCACCCAGCACGCCCTGGGCCCCGCGGAGGGGGACGCCATTCCCGACGAATACTATGCCAACATCGCCCAGCAGCACTGCCTGGTGGCCTATGAATCCGGGAAAATTGTGGGCTTTCTCTCCTACAAACTGGACTATGTCTGCCAGGAGATCCCGCCCCAGTACCTGCCCAACGTCTACATCACCACCATCATCGTCCACCCGGACTGGCGCCGCCACGGCATCACCAACGCCCTCTACGCCCAGCTGATGCGCAAATACCGCCGCCGGCAGCTCTTACCCGGACCTGGAGCACCAACATCTCCCACACCCGGATTCTGGCCTCCCTGGGCTTTCCACGAGCATCTGCGGATTGAAAACGACCGGGGGGGGGCATCGACACCGTCTACTATCACTATTCCCCGCCACCCGGTCCCGGTGGCAGATTTTAAGGCAGTACCATCTGACCGGCAACCTGCTGTTCTTCTGCATTCTGCTCTTTGCCACCCTGGTCTTTTGGTGGCCTGCTTCAACACCAACACCAGCGACATCGTCCACGAGCTGTTCATCGCCTTTGCCACCTCCCTGATCGCCTCGCTGCTCTGTCTGCTCAGCGACACCCTGCTGAAATACCGGGAGAGCAAAAACGACGAATACATCAACAAGCTCAAGAGCTTCGGCATTGAAAACCTCCAGTTCCATAAGAATGAGCTGCTGAGTCCATCCTGCCCCGGTGCACCAACGAGATCTGGATCACCGGCTACCGGCTCATTATGACCGCCAAAGCCTCCTTTCGCCGCTCCATCATCACCGCCTGCCGCCGCCGGCCCGGGCTCCGGCTGAAACTGCTGGTGGTGCCCCCTGACCCAGACCTATCAGCAGATTTACGGCACCGACGACGTGTCCGACAACTATGTGCGGCTGCTGCGGGATTTGGGGGAGTGCGTGGAGCACTACGGCCTGCAGCTGGAGGTACGGCTGTCGGAAAAGCCGGTGTTCAACGACACCTACAAGGTGGACGACCGGTTTATCACCGGCCCCTATCTGAACTGCCTGGACCAGAAATACCACCGGATCACCGCCAAGGACTTTTTCTCCCTGGATATCAACGACCCCTCCAAGGAGCTGTACAACCTGATCTACAACGATTATATGGCGGTGTGGGACGAGTGCCCCTGGCAGCTGGACATCCGCCGGTTCGTGGCGGGGCTGGCCTCCGCGGACCTGAAAACCCCGGAGGGCCGGCTGGCCCTGCTGCGGGAGAGCTGCTCGGAGTGGTGCCGGAGCAGCTTAAACCCCCACCCCCAAAGCCAGGCCAACTGTAACAAACCAGGGCTGTTGCGCGCAAAAGTCGCCCTGTCCGCATTCCCATTTCCGAGGCACATGTCCCTGGAAACAGGCTTTCCCTCTGTCCTCTTGAGGACGGAATTTTCCCTGAGACAAATAGTTTTTCACCGTTTAAAAGGTGATGCTGTCCTCAATCCAAAATTCGGCGATGGGCAATTCGCCCCACCCCAAAGGGGATTACTCAGGGGACCTGGGCAGATTGCACTTCCTCGGCGGAAATGTTCCCGCCTGCGCGCGGGTTTGCAAACCCTTGCCCCGGCGGCCGGACTGGTGCACGGAAATCCGGAAAACTCAGAAGGTGATGCGCTCCTCAATCCAATTTTTCAATTCGGCGATGGGCACACGCACCTGCTCCATGGTATCCCGGTCCCGGATGGTGACGGCGTTGTCGGCGGGGGGTGTTCTCGTCGCCCACGGTCTCAAAGTCCAAGGTAACGCAGAAGGGGTGCCGATCTCGTCCTCACGGCGGTAGCGCTTGCCGATGCTGCCGGCGTCGTCGTAGTCCACCATGAAGTACTTGCTGAGCTCAGAATAAATCTCCTGGGCCTTGGGGCCCAGCTTCTTGGAGGGGGCACCGCCACCTTAAAGGGCGCCAGAGCGGGATGGAAATGCATGACCGCGCGGACATCGTCCTTGCCGTTCTTGTCCTGACCCACAACTTCCTCGTCATAAGCGTCGCACAGGAAGGCCAGGGTGACCCGGTCGGCGCCCAGAGAGGGCTCGATGACGTAGGGGATGATGTGCTCCCCGGTCTCCTGGTCGAAGTAGGTCATATCCTTGCCGCTGGTGTTCTGATGCTGCTTCAGGTCGTAATCCGTGCGATCCGCCACGCCCCACAGTTCGCCCCCAGCCGAAGGAACAGGATATTCAAAGTCGGTGGTGGCCTTGGGTAGAAGCACAGCTCCTCAGGGCTCATGGTCCCTCAGCCGCAGGTTCTCGTCGGTCATGTTCAGATCCAGCAGCCACTGGTGGCAGAAGCTCCGCCAGTACTGGAACCACTCCAGGTCCGTATCCGGTTTGCAGAAGAACTCCAGCTCCATCTGCTCGAATTCGCGGATACGGAAGATAAAGTTGCCGGGAGTGATTTCATTGCGGAAGCTCTTGCCGACCTGGCAGACGCCGAAGGGCAGCTTCTTCCGGGTGGTGCGCTGGATGTTGGGGGAAGTTGACGAAAATGCCCTGGGCGGTCTCGGGCCGCAGATAGACGGTGTTCTTGGCGTCCTCGGTGACGCCCTGGTGGGTTTTGAACATCAGATTGAACTTGCGGATGTCGGTGAAGTCGTGCTTGCCGCAGCCGGGGCAGGGGATCTGGTGGGCCGCGATGAAGTCCTTCATCTCTCGTTCTGGCTGAAGGCGTCAATGGGTTTCTGGAGCTCCACCCCGTTCTCGGCGCACCAGTCCTCAATCAGCTTGTCGGCTCTGAAACGCTCGTGGCACTGCTTGCAGTCCATCAGCGGATCGCTGAAGCCCGCCAGATGGCCCGAGGCCACCCAGGTCTGGGGATTCATCAGAATGGCGGCGTCCACGCCCACGTTGGTGGGGGACTCCTGCACAAACTTCTTCCACCAGGCCTTTTTCACGTTGTTTTTAAACTCCACGCCCAGGGGGCCGTAGTCCCAGGAGTTGGAAAGCCCGCCGTAAATCTCGCTGCCCGAGAAGATAAAGCCCCGGGCCTTACACAGGTCTACAATTTTATCCATGGTCTTTTCCGTGTTTTTCATCACAAAATCATCCTTTCGTCCGCGGCTGGCTGCCGCGTCATAAAATAAAATGAGGAAAATAAAAAATCGCCCTGAGTCCTCTTTTTCAAAGACTCAGGGCGAACTTTGACTGATACAAAGGTCCGTGGTACCACCTGAATTCGGCCGCTCCCCAAAAGAAGGCCGCACTCAACGTTCCGGTAACGGGGAACCACTCCGGCGGGGCCTACTGGGCGTCTCGTCACCAAAAACAAAACACCCGTTGGGGCCGCGGCTGCTGGGGCGCCCTGTCAGTCCGTCCGGGTCGGCCTCGCACCAGAGCGGCCGCTCTCTTTGCCCGAAGGGACGATTCCCCGTCATCGCCTTGTCGTATGGGTGGACTATACCACACATTTTTCACTCCGTCAAGGCATTTGCCGGGGCAAATTCCCCCTTCCGCCTCCAAAAGGCCCCCTCCGCCCGCTGCTGTCCTCCCATCAGCAGCTGCCGGGCCTGGCCGTAGTTGTGCTCCTCCAGAGCCCGCAGGGCGTCGGTGCAGGCATTGAACAGGATGCAGTAGGATTTCTGGAATTCATTCATAGTCATTCTCCTTGGTGTTGGCTGTGGTTTATAACATACTTTATAACATATTAAATCACCTGATTCAAGGCTAAACTGTGGTTGAATGAGGTGATCATATGGCAGAGGACAATCTGATTCTGACCCCCAAACTGAAGGGGAGGACGGCCACAAGACCTTTTCCATCCGCATCAGGAGCGAAACCGCGGGGCGCATTGACGCCCTGGCCGCCAAGACCCACCAGAGCCGCAACGAGCTCATCGGCATTCTGCTGGACTACGCCCTGGACCGGTGCGTGGTGACCGGGTCGGAGTAAAAAGCTGGTCTGAGGCCCCAATCGTGGTACAATGGGGCAAATCATCAGACAGGGGAGGAATACCCATGGAAGACAATCAGGCCATCGCCCGGCTGCTGGCGGCCATGACGGCCTTTGACGCCGGAGATCCCCGGCGCATTCAGCATTTCATCAAGGTCCACAGCCTGGCCCGGACCATCGCCCTGCTGGAGGGGGTGGACCCGGAGACCCCGCTTTGTATGGAGGCGGCGGCCCTGGTCCACGACATCGCCATCTGTCCCTGTGAGGCGGAGCTGGGCCGCTGCGACGGCAAGATTCAGGAGCAGTACGGCCCCGGGTACGCCCGGGGCTGCTGGGGAGCTGGAATTTGGCCCGGAGGTCACGGACCGGGTGTGCTTCCTGGTGGGCCACCACCACACCTATACGGACATCCAGGGGCTGGACTATCAGATCCTGGTGGAGGCGGATTTCCTGGTGAATCTGTACGAGGACGGGGCGGAGGCCCCGGCGGTGAAAACCGCCCTGGATAAAATTTTCCGCACCGAGACCGGTATCCGGCTGTGCCGGGACATGTTTCAGGTGTGACGGACCGGCAGACTTCCGCCTGAGGGAGGGAGCCAAGAACCGTCCCCCAAAATCGACAAAAAAAGCCCGATGCAACCGCATCGGGCTCTCGTTGGCTCAAAAACCGGCACACAGGCCTGACAGCCCAATCGGAGCGAAATTCCGGTTCGGCTCAGCTGAAGTTGGCCCGCATGAAGGTGGGATAACCCTCGTCCACGATGTTGACCATCCGCTTGACCAGGTTGGTGCACTCGCTGCCGCAGGTCTCCTCGTCCACATAGGCGTCGATCTGGGCCACCACGTCGCTGTCATCGTCCAGATAGAACTTGACCCAGCGATACTCCTTGTTGAGCTGGTTGCAGGCGATGACGCCGCCGGCCATCTTCTCGTCCCGGAAGTTGGCAATCTCCCAGCACTTGAAGGACACCAGGGGCTCTCCGTCCGGATCAAAGAAAACAAAGACAGGAATGGTCTTCAGGTTATCGCCGGTATAGACTACCTTAACGACGTTTTCCTTGACATCCGTATACTTGATATTGTTGCGGTCCATGAACCGCATAAAGAGATTCTTGTAGTTTGCCATGAAAAACACCTCGTTCTCAAATCTTGATGGAACCATTGTACCCTAATGCAAAATGAACGTCAATGGGGAAATATTTAATTTCCATTAGAATCAGATGAAAGCTGAATTGTTTTTTTTTTATTCCCGGGAAAAATGCCCGGTTTCCCTGAAAAATCCATCTCTCAAAATCTCAGTGGTAAAAGAACACAATGGGCTGGTCCCCCCGCTCCTTTTTCCACGGTCAGGGCATAGTTGACCACGTTGCCCAGCACCAGGATATTGGCGCAGACGAAGAACCAGAGCATCAGGATGATGATGGAGGCCAGGGAGCCGTAGACCAGGGAATACCGGGAGGACATGCTGATGAAGATGGAGAACACGGCGGTGCCCAGCACCAGGGCCACCGAGGCAAATACCGCCCCGGGCCAGGCCTTGCCGTTGGGCAGGGCCTTTTGCTGAGGCTGACCCGGTACAGGGCGGACAGGGCCAGCACGCCCAGGGCAAACATGATGGGGAACCGGAGCCAGCGCCAGGCCCAGACCACGGCGGTGAAGTGGAACCGGCTGGTGATCCAGCTCAGAAACCACTTGCCGGTGACGGTGGCCAGCAGAAAGGCGAAGATGGTCAGCAGCAGCACCGCGCTCATGGCGAAGCTCACCGGGTACACCGCCCATCTCCGGAAGGCCAGCCGGCCGCAGATCTCCCCGGACACCCGCATCAGCCCCCGGAAGGCGGCGCTGCTGGCGGTGAGGGCCATCAGAATCCCGGCCCAGAGCAGGGTGGGGGACTCGTTGGTGACCACATAGGTGACGTACTCCTCCAGCACATCCTGATGGATGGGCAGGTTTTCCACCACCTTCATGGTGGAGGCCACATCCAGGTGGAGCAGGCCCAGGATACTGATGATAATCATCAGCACCGGGAACAGGGAGAACAGCAGATAATAGCGCTGATCTGGGCCGCGGCCCGGGCACATTATGGTTCAGATAGGTCTGAATCACCCGCAGCACAAAGCGCAGGGGCTTGGAATGGACCTGGATTTGTTTCACGCCGTCTCCCTCCTTTTTTTGAGAAAATATATACCATTATATCCGCCGGGGCCGGGTTTTTACAACTGTCGGCGGGGCAAAATGGGCAGTAAAAACCGCCTGTACTGGACAGACGGTTATTTACACGCACTTATGTTCCGCGAAAATTACTCAGCGACAGCATTCAGCTTGATGGTCAGCTGGCTCTTCTTGCGGGCGGCCTTGTTGGCATGGATCAGACCCTTGGCGGCGGCCTTGTCGACAGCCTTGACAGCCACCTTGTAGGCGGCCTCAGCCTCGGTCTTGCTGCCCTCAGCCACGGCGGCGTCAAACTTCTTCAGATCGGTCTTCAGCGCAGACTTGGCAGAGCGGTTCTGAGCAGTCTTGGTGTTGATGACCAGAACGCGCTTCTTGGCGGACTTGATATTCGGCAAACCAAACACCTCCTCATACTAAACTAAACGGCGGCAGAGCGCCGAAACTGCACCAGGCAGTTTTTGAAAACGCAGCACGAGATACCCGTGCAGATATGTATTTTAGCACTCTCCGCTCAAAAAAGCAATGATTTTTTTTAAAAAAATTTCCCGCTCCCGCATCTTTCCCGGAAAAGCGCAAATACTGGGAGGGCTTGAATTTTCACACACAAGATATGGGGGCGTTTTTCCGCCCCGGAGAGGAGTTTTGACCATGTCTGAGGCGCGCACCGACCTGGCCCCTGGAGTCCGGGGCCCTGGAGCAGGGGGACCGGTGGAAGGGTGGAGACCCGGCAGGAGGAGGCGTCGGGCTGGCCGCTGACGGTGGTGGAAGTGCTCACCCAGGCAGGGAGCCCACGCCCTGGGCAAGCCCCGGGGCACCTATCTGACCCTGGATCTCAGCGACTACCGCTCCTCCGGCACCGACGCCTTCCCCGGGCGGTGGAGGCGGTGGGGCAGTGTCTGGACCGGCTGCTGCCCCGGAAAACCGGGGTGGCCCTGGTGGTGGGGCTGGGCAACCGCAGCGTCACCCCCGACGCCATCGGCCCCCGGTGCGCCGACCATGTGCTGGTGACCCGGCATCTGACCCAGCGGGACCCGGAGCAGTTCGGCGCCTTCTTCCCGGTGGCCGCCCTGGCCGCCGGGGTGCTGGGCACCACCGGGGTGGAGAGCGGAGCTGGTCCGGGCCGTCAGCGACCGGATCCGGCCCGACTTCATTCTGGCGGTGGACGCCCTGGCGGCCCGGAGCGTCCGGCGGCTGTGCGCCACCATTCAGATCGCCGACACCGGCATCACCCTGGGCTCCGGGGTGGGCAACGCCCGGAAGGCCCTGAACCGGGACACCCCTGGGGTGCCGGTCATCGCCCCAAGGGTGCCCACGGTGGTGGACGGAGCCACCCTGGCCCGGGAGTTCGGGGGCGGGCGGAGGCGGAGCTGGAGCCGGTGCTGGTGACCCCCAAGGACGTGGACACCCTGGTCACCGAGCTGGCCAAGGTGGTGGGCTACGGCATCAACGCCTGCCTCCAGCCCGGGCTGTCGGTGTCTGATATGGACTACTTCCTGGGCTGAGTCCACCATTAAAAATACGTTCGTTTTTTACCGGGAAATAATTAGTGTTTACAAAGTATTCATATTTTGGTCACGGTTTGGCAATGAATGTCATTTATGATAAACTTGTTCCAAAGGAACAGTAGTAATAACTACCTCCCCTCTCTCTTCTCTTTTTCTCTCTCAGAAACCCGCCCCGGTCCCGCAACGGACCGGGGGCAACTCTTTGCTCCGGCGGCTCAGCCTTTACAAAAGGTTCATAACTCCGTCATGATTTAGCCGTATTTTTTTGGATATGATAATACCGTTCCCAAGGAACAAGGCAGGAATGACAAATACCTCCCTCTTTTTCTCTCTCAAAAGCAAAGGACTTCCGGTTCAGGCCCGAAGTCCTTCGCTTTTCTCTGTCCCACCCTGAATGCCAAAAAGCGCAGGGCGTTGCGGGTGGTCTGTTCCTCCAGCTCCTGGCGAAACCCCCTAAGGGCGGCGATCTTGTCCCGGATGTACACCAGGTTGCGGCTGTCGTTGCGTTTTCCCCGGTTGGGCTCCGGAGCCAGATAGGGGAGTCGGTCTCCAGCATGATCCGGTCCGCCGGGCAGGGGCCGCCGCCACCTCCAGGGCCTTCCGGGCGTTTTTTGAGGTGACCACCCCGGTAAAGCTCAGGCTCCAGCCCAGCTTCACCAGGGTCTTGGCGTCCTCCACACTGCCGGAATAGCAGTGGAACACCCCCCCGCACCCCGGGGAACTCCCGGACAATGGCCAGGCTGTCCCCATGGGCCTCCCGGTCGTGGACGATCACCGGCAAATCCAGCTCCCGGGCCAGGGGCCAGATGGTCCCGGAAGCACCGCTGCTGCAATTCCCGGGGGGATTTTCCTCCCAGTAGTAGTCCAGGCCGATCTCGCCGATGGCCACCACCTTGGGGGAGCAGGACAGGGCCAGCCCCCGGATCTGCTCCAGATGAGCGGGGGTGTAGGTGCCGCACCACTCGGGCTGGAAGCCCACGGCGGCGTAGACGTGAGGTAGGTCTGGGCCAGCTCCACCGCCGCGGGAGGAGGGAGATCACAGCCTGGGTCCACCACCCAGCCAATCCCCCGGCCCGGCAGGCTGGAGAGCACTTCCTCCCCGGTCGGCGTCGAACCGGGGGGCGTCATAGTGGGCGTGGGTGTCAAGAGCATAACATCAAATCCTTTCGGGGACCGGGCCCAGGCCGGGCCCCTTTTGTCTCGGTCCGGCCCCGCTTTTTATGAGTGTAGGGCCCGGGGGCCGGTTGTCCACCCTTTTTGGATGACCCGCCGGGAAACCTGGCAAAACAAGGGGCTGTCGCACCATGGTGCGACAGCCCCTTTGGGTTGGTTTTTGGAAAATCCGCTGATCTCAGATGTAGAACAGCTTCTGGGCTTCCTTTGCGCAGCTCGGCCCGATCGTCGGGATGGGCGATGGCGATCAGCTGCTCGGCCCGCTCATTGACGCTGCGGCCCCTGCATCCGGGCCACGCCGTACTCGGTGACGATGTAGTCCACATAGTTCCGGGGATGGTGACCACGGCGCCGGGGGTCAGCATGGGCTTGATCTTGGGCAGGCCCTTCTTGCTGCGGGAGGCGAAGGCCAGGATGCCCCGGCCGCCCTTGGAGTGCAGGGCGCCATAGGCGTAGCAGAAGCCGCCGCCCGAGCCGGAGTGCTGACGGGGGACCGATGGACTCGGAGCAGACCTGACCGGTCAGGTCCATCTCCAGAATGGTGTTGATGGACACCATGTTGTCGTTCTGCATGATGGTCATGGGTTGACGCCGTAGCTGCCCGGGACAATGCGCAGG
>VOFC01004465.1_pt1 | contig 28211 bp, 52 predicted proteins | sample 5384161 | NCBI WGS metagenome assembly VOFC01 (sample SAMN12384722, study PRJNA508395) | human gut metagenome | isolation source: healthy gut B | host: Homo sapiens | reverse complement strand
GCCGATGTAGTCAGCAATTTCCTGTACCTCGTCATGAACGTAGTAATGTGCCAGAATAACAGCATTTTTTCTTGTTTTAATTGTTTAATACGGTTTTGTAAATCAGACATAATTATCTGTTCCTTTCTGTGTATTGTGTCCTATCATAACACAAAACTTTACAGCTGACAAGACAGAAAGAAATTAAATTTGCTGTAACAGCTTTATTAAAAGGGAAAGGGCGACTGGTAACCCAGCCGCCCTTTTGAAAGAGGAGTTTTATGAAAAAAAAATATCAAAAAATGTGAAATTGGCATTTGTCATATAAGTTGAAGTTGTTCTTTGTTTCAACTTATGGCTTTAGTATAAAAGTCAAATGTGTCGAAACGGTGTTCAAATTTAATATAATTTGTGAATTGTTTGTGAATTGAGGAATCTGCTTTCTTTTTCACCCAAACAATGGTAAAATAAAAAAAAAGATTGCTTTGAGAAAGAAGGTATGGGGATTGAAATATAACGTAGACGAGATACAAAAGAATATGCATATACGACAGGTGGAAGGAATTGGAGACAGGCTGGAAGAGGACATTCGCAATATATTGAACCGTGCAGGTATCTATTTTCGTATTTTCAGCCGTGCGAAGACACCATTTTCCATTGCACAGAAATTAGAAAAACCAGGGGTATGGATTTGGGGAACACGACAAGAAGATGCAGGATCTCAATTGGACTGCGTGTCGTTGTGTATTATCAGGATGATATGGATATTGTGCGGACGATTTTGGAGAAAACATTTCGGCAGGTGGGCGAGTGGTCTAAAAAACGGACAATACCGAAGAAGAATTTAAGGCATCTAAGTTAAATGGCGTGTTCTGGGTGCCGGAAGAATATCAGCGTGTCTATAATGGAGACATTAGTTTTCTGCCGATTGATGCGACGTTTGAAGTTCAGCTTCGCACCATTTCTTTTCGAGGGATGGCATGAGATTGAACACGATATGCGTTACAAATCACCGTATGGTGATGATTTTTTAGCGCGAGGATTTGTCAAGGACCTTAAACAGCGTTCTTGCCAATCTGGAACTTTGTGACTGGACGACATTAAATGTATTTGAAAAGCTGGCAGATTATCATTATACCGAGCGAAAGTGGGAAATGATGCTTAAGGCAAAATTCCGCCTGCGGTTTGATTTAGAGCCATTGGCAGAAGAAATCTGTCAATTTTTGGATGAAAATGAAGAAGCAGCTTACTGTCTGTACCGATGTAACAACAGACCGGAAGTATTGTTTGCACTGCTTCGAGATGGTTACCATGAAAAAATTACTTACAATTTAATAGTAAAAGTGATTAATGATTCCGTAGCGGATTACGAGCCAAAGTTAAAACGCAAACTTGCGAAAATATGTCATGACATATTAAAGGTAGAGAAGCCTCAGCGAAATGAAAGACTGGAACTGAATCCTTTGGATGTGACGCCTTCATTCCAACTAAAAGTGACTTTGTCGCATGACCCGCAAAGAGATTTAAATGAAGAATTTTTAACGGCGGTGAAATTCATTGCCGGATGGGCACAGGGACGGCTGCAGAATATTGTGGAAGGAATACCGGATACACCGATTGATTATGAATACCATGAAGCAGGATATTATTTACAAATACTAGGGAATATAAGCCTTGGATTTTATAAACTTACATTTGAGCACGCGGATGCGGAGCGTAAAGGAGTGGTATGGCGTACTAAGGTGATTTTGGAGCGAAGCGACTATATTCGTATGAAAGTGGATTGTGATTATTGTCATAATCCGGACCGTTTGATTCGTGACAGTTTTAACAAAACCTCGTTTTGTAGATGAAATTTTTAGAAAGATTGGTTATACAGATGTGATTCCAATGATGACAAAGCCTCATAAAGTAGAAAAAATGAAGGAAATTGAGATGTTGAGTGAATTTATCGCAGACCATTCGCGTACACTGCCGGTTATTCTGGCTGTGGAAGAAGAGGACTCGGAGCGTCAGATAAATATTAATCGTCTGGCTGAGACGGTAGGCACTTACGCTCACGTATTTCTTCTTAGCAAAAAGGCAATTCCGATGATGGTGGAAAAATCAGACTATACGACAGAGGAACTGACCGGTGCTGTATGGGTGACATTTCAAAACGGTGAAGACAAATTTTATACGAGGGAGCGCATTGGAAACAGCCGGTTCGATTTTAATAAGTATGCGTTCGATTCCGGAAACGTTTACGAAAAAGCATTCAGACACAAATTAGTGCGCCTGATAAAGGAAAAGAATTGTTAAATTATTTACATCAAATTTACTTGGATTTTGCGTGTTGTTGCTTGACAAATAAAATGAGCCTGTTATATAATTGAAACGGTATTATATTATTATTTAATCTGACTTATCACAGATTGAGTTTGAAAAGAAAAGGAGAGTAAAAAGATGAAAAAAAGGTATCACGAAAATTTTATCCGCATGTGTCTTTGCATTTGTTGTTTTCCTTGCAGCGGGAACACAGAGTAAGGCAGCAGTGAACATGGGTGTAAAGCAGACTGGTGCAGGAAGCAGTTACGTGGATTTGGCATGGGATGCCCAGCTTGGAGCCGGACACTACCATACACAGTTTAGCCAGGATGGAAAAAACTGGATCGATATGGATAACAGTTCATCACCAAGTGAATCGGTATATAATTTAACACAAGGTGCCAGCTATTATGCACGTGTCGTGGCATACAAAGGTAGTCACTACACGGGAACTCATGTGATGATCGGTGTTTCTGAGACGGCTATCGTATCGACAAAACCGACGGAGGTTTCCGGCTTGACACAGACGGCAGCAGGTGTGAATTCAGTTTCCATGTCATGGAATGCATCTGCAGGAGCAGCTTCTTATGTGATTTATGGGTATATTAACTACAATTGGACACAGATTGGTACATCAGCAACAAATTCTGCAACGATTACCGGTGTTGCTGCAACGACATCTACCAGATTTTCAGTAGCTGCTGTGAAAAATGTGACCGGCGGCACAGTAACCGGTGACCAGTGCAGTGGTGTTGAGATGAAAGCGATTCCGATTAAAGTAAGCCGGATTGCTATGCAGTATTATTGGGATTCGCTGAAAGAAGCAAAATATATCTGGACAGATGTAAACAATGCGGATGGTTATCAGTATGAAGTGAAATCTGCAAATGGCAAAAGACATATTTCAGAGCTACATCAACAAATTCTTACACCTATGTAAAGTCTTTCCCAAGAGGAATTTTCGTAAAAGCCCGTGTAAGAGCTTATGTGACAGTTGGAAATAAAGTTTATTACGGCGCATGGTCTCCGTATACATATCATGCATCCAGTAAGAAAGTAACGGCAAAACGCAGCAGTAACGGTAAAAAGATTTATTTGAAATGGAAGAAAGTTTCCGGTGCCAGCGGTTATCAGGTATATGTATCCACAAAATCAAATGGTGGATTTAAGAAAGTGAAATCCTTAAGCTCAAAAAATCCAGTTATACCATTACAAAGTGTGGCAAGAAGAAACTGAAAAAAGGGAAAACGTATTATGTTCAGTTGAGATATCAGACAAAAGTCGGTAAGAAAAAAAAGTATCCAGTAAAATCGTAAGCAGCGTTACGGTATACTAAAAAAAAAAGCAAAACGGGAAATGGCAAAGAGTTTTATGCTCCTTGCGGTTTCCCGTTTTTTTTGTTATGATAAGATTGACTATAAACTATAAAGGAAGTGTTTGGGATGACATCAAGATTGTTTTACCACAAGGAGACAGGGGCGCCTGTACAGATTATTGCAAGAGCCCAGACAAAGCCTACTTATCAGGAAGTAATCTGTTATCAGGAATTGACAAAACCCCTATGACCATTTTGTAATGGAAAAACGGCAGTTTTTTGCTGAGTATGTAAAAAAAGAATTTGCAGAATTGCCACTGGTTGGAAGAAAAAACAGATCGAAAAAAAAGAGAAGATTTGCCGAATAAGCAGCCAAGAATTTCCAAGGGAGAAATTATGGATGAAGGGCCGGCAGAAGCCGAGAAATCAGAAGAAGCAAAAGAACCGGAAGTGCCTGAGGCAATTCAGAAAATGCTTGCCTTCTTGGATGCAGAATCGTGTCATGAGAAAATTCAGATTCTGGAAGAAATGCAGGATGATCTAACAGAGCACATTTTGAATAATATTGCCGTGAGTCTGGATTTGTCGTTAGAGGATGACGAAGACGGATTCGAGAGAATTATGGCGGAGCTTCGTATGAGAGAAAAATATGAAAGTAACCGGGGAGACAGACTGTGAGTAATTACCGCATAAAAATACAGTATGATGGAAGCCGTTACCGCGGATGGCAGAGGCAGCAGGGAGAAAAAATACGATTCAGGGACGGATTGAACAAGTGCTGTCAAAACAGATGGAATTTCCGGTGACGATTGATGGAGCCGGACGTACGGATGCAGGCGTGCATGCGAAAGAGCAGGTTGCAAATTTTCGTTTAAACACAGAAAAAACAACGCAGCAATTGCAGGATGTGTTAAATGAATATTTACCGGAGGATATACGGATACTGAAAGTAGAAGAGGCGGGCGAACGATTTCACAGTCGTCTCAATGCAACCGGAAAAAGTATACGAATACTGTCTTTGCAAAAAAAAGGCGGATTTGATGTATTTGGCAGAAAATATATGTGGCAGATGGACAAAGAACTGGATGTCGTGCGGATGAGACAGGCAGTGGAAAAACTTGTCGGCGAGCACGATTTTAAAGGATTTTGTACCAAAGCCTCACGTAAGAAGTCGACGGTACGGAATTTGTACGACATCACGATAACGGAGGATGAAAATCGGATTTATCTGACATTTTATGGCAGTGGCTTTTTATACAATATGGTCCGTATTTTAACAGGAACTCTTGTCGAGATTGGCATGGGCGAAAGAACGGCAGAATCGATTGATGAAGTATTTGCAAAAAGAAAGAACGTGCGCTTGCAGGTGTGACGGCACCTGCAAAAGGGCTTACGTTAGTGCGGGTTCTTTATGATTAAAAAGACGGGAGGCATTGGATGAGACGAATGGAATTTAAAATGGAGCGTCCGAATCTCGTAAAAGAAGGAGACGAGGTCACCATTACCGAAGGTGTTTTGCCAAGTGCTTATTATTACACAATCAATCCGGCGGTTGCAATGTCCGGAAACTATGTGTTCCGAGAGCGGCTGCAGTCGCGGACAGGTATTGTGCAGGAAATAAAGCACACGGAAAAAAGGATTTTTACGTCGTAGTAGAATTTGAAGAAGAAGACGTCTGAAAAAGTGCCGTAGGAAAATCTACGGATATTATAAATGGAAAGGAAAATGAAAATGGAACGTAAAAATGCATGGAAAGAATATACAGAAGCAGAAAATTCTGAATTAGAAAAACTGAATGAGTCATACAGAAAGTTTCTGGATGCCGGAAAGACGGAGCGCGAATGTGTGAAACAAGCGGTTGCGATGGCGGAGGCAGCCGGATACCGTGACTTAAAAAAGTGATAGAGGAAGGAAAACAGGTGAAAGCCGGCGACAAATTGTATGCTGTTAATATGAAGAAATCGCTTGCTTTGTTTCAGATAGGAAAACAGCCTCTTGAAAAAGGAATGGCAATTTTAGGAGCACACATTGACTCACCGCGTCTGGATATCAAACAGAATCCGCTTTATGAAGATACCGAACTTGCTTATCTGGATACACATTACTATGGCGGTATCAAAAAAATACCAGTGGGTAACGCTGCCACTTGCCATTCACGGTGTGATTGCAAAAAAAGACGGAACAATCGTAGATGTGTGCATTGGTGAAGATGAAAATGATCCGGTATTCTGTGTGACGGATTTGCTGATTCATTTGGCTGGTGAAAACATGGAGAAAAAAGCCAACAAAGTCATTGAGGGAGAAGCCCTTGATATTTTAGTGGGAAGCCGCCCATTAAAAGGTGCAGAAAAAAGAGGCGGTCAGCAAACAGATTCTTTCTATTTTAAAAGAAAAATATGATATGGAAGAAGAAGACTTCCTTTCGGCAGAACTGGAAGTGGTACCGGCAGGAAAATCGCGTGAGTCTGGTCTGGATGCCAGCATGATTATGGCGTATGGACAGGATGACCGTGTCTGCGCTTATACCTCTTTGGTGGCAATGCTTGAGGTGGAAAATACGGAATACACAACCTGCTGCCTGCTTGTAGACAAAGAAGAAATCGGCAGTGTCGGTGCGACCGGCATGCGCTCCCGTGTCTTTGAAAATACAGTAGCAGAAGTGCTCTCTGTGTGCGGACAGTATTCAGACCTTGCCCTTCGCCGCTGCCTTGCAAATTCAAAAATGCTCTCATCGGATGTAAGCGCCGCATTTGACCCGGTTTATGCATCCGCTTATGAAAAGAAAAAATGCAGCTTACTTTGGACGCGGTATGGTATTTAACAAATTTACCGGTTCCCGCGGAAAATCGGGAAGTAATGATGCAAATGCCGAATTTATGGCACAAATCCGTGGTATCTTAAAAAGATGCTAAGGTGGCTTATCAGACGGCCGAACTTGGAAAAAGTAGATGTCGGTGGCGGTGGAACCATTGCTTATATTATGGCGCTGTATGGCATGGATGTCATTGACTGCGGCGTTGCCGTTCTCAATATGCATGCACCGTGGGAAATTACAAGCAAAGCTGATGTTTATGAAACGAAAAAAAGGCTATGTAGAATTTTTGAATCGAATTATGTAGTTTTCAATGAAAAAGTAAAGGAAACAAAAGAATGATAAAAACAGACTGCGGTTTGCAGGCGTGGGAATTATAGGAAGTATTCTGGCACTGGTGCTTATTTTGGCACCGGTGCCTTCTCATGCTCAAAGAAAAGGCAAAAGATGCCGGTTCGGTTGCGGTATTGGAGAAAAAAATGCTGGCGAAATCCACAAAGAAAATCTTATTTCGACAAAGGGAAAATTCGCAGCACATCAAAGAAAAGTATGGAAAAAGGGAAAGAAAATTAAAAGAGTGAAAAAACACTTTCTATAAAAAGAAAGGCTGGTACACACTCTGCGTCACAACAACCTCAGGGAAAAAAAGAAATTGACGCATTTGTATTTTTGAAAAAAAAAATATGAAATCACGATAAATCAGACGGTACATAAATCGGTGGGATATTATTATATTGCCTCACAGGATAAAAAGAGCTTGTCATGGAAGTGAAGAATTCTTCCATGGCAGAAAAATGCTGCGGTTTCTCTGTGGACCAAGGGTGACAATGCCTGCCGTATGTGGAAGGTTGAAAGTGCCGGCGGTAAAAGATTCGCCTGAAAAATGAAAACAGCAGTCTTTATCTTACTTACCATAAAGCGTCAAATTCGCTGGTGCAGAAAAAATATAGTAAAAAGATAACAATCAGATATTTTCCCTTTATCAGGGAAGTGGGGAAGCACGTATCTGAAGTGTGTCGGAGCCAAGGCGTTTGTATGTGCCGAGGGGAATACGCTTACGTTAGGTACACGGAAAAAAAATAAAAATGGCGTTTTGTCTGGGAGAAAAATCGCAAAACCGACACCAACAACATTTGTTTCCGGTGCCACATACCAACAAGACTGTTAGTGGGACATGCTTTTTACACTGAAAGGGATGATTGCTTCCAGATATTCAATTTCCTTATTTAGTGTTTCGGTATTTGACAAATCAGGAAAGGTTATGCTGCAAAAGAAATGGAATGGAGACAGTTGCTTTGGAACGGTTTCTACTGCCGATTCGGCTATTACATTTGGTAAACTGACAGAGGAACGTACCGTTATCTTGTAGCCATCCGTGATGTGACAAAACAGACATCATATTGATTAACCGGGAATTTACTGTAGGGGCTTTATCCGGTGGAAGCAATATGACACTTTCTTATGACGCAGCAAAGATAGCGGCAGTCGGGTACCAGAGCAATGGAACGGCGCTTGAGAAAAAGGCGTGTGCTTCGTATGCACTTGCATACTGTAACGCTATTTTGACCGGTACGGTAACAAGTCCACACAGTTATTGGAGTAGTTCTACAAATGTAGACTGCGTGTGGAGCAAAAGGTGGCTATACGACGAAATCTTACGCTTCAGAGGCAGCTGTTTTGCAGGCGGCATACAATGAATTAATGGCAGGAAAACCTTCTATTCTTCACGTAACCGGAAATACACCACAGCACTGGATAACGATCATCGGCTGTAAAAAGACAGGGGGTGGCAGCGGGATTTCAGTGTCTGATTTGGTGGCGATTGACCCATGGGATGGAAAAGTCATTACCGTTTCTGACAAATATAAGGTAAAAACTTCGTACCGCCTTGGTGTAAAAGTTGATTCAGTCGTTTCAGAGGGGCTGAAACGGACAGACGACACTGGAAATGGGGAAGATTGTACTTTATAATGAAGAAAATAGTTGACAACAAAGAGCGGATAGGGATAGTATAGATACATACAGAACATCCGTTCGGATAATCAGGAGGAGGTATGAACATGCAGAAAGATCAAATAAGGTAAAAGCGCTGGAGGCAGCGATTGCACAGATGAGAAAAATTATGGACAGGGTTCGATTATGAAACTGGGAGATACCAGACACATGCAGGTAGAGTCAATGGTCGACCGGTTCTTTGAGTTTAGATTTAGCACTGGGAGTTGGTGGTATTCCGAAGGGACGTATCGTGGAGATTTACGGTCCGGAGTCAGTGGTAAGACGACGGTTGCACTTCATATGGTAGCAGAAGTGCAGAAGCAGGGTGGTATCGCAGGGTTTATTGATGCGGAGCACGCACTTGATCCGATTTATGCAAAGAATATCGGAGTAGATATTGATGAATCTGTATATTTCCCAGCCGGACAGTGGAGAGCAGGCATTAGAGATTACCGAGACCATGGTACGTTCCGGAGCAGTGGATATTGTAATTGTGGACTCGGTGGCTGCTTTGGTTCCAAACAGGAGATTGACGGTGAAATGGGAGATTCTCATGTGGGATTGCAGGCCCGCTTGATGAGTCAGGCACTTCGTAAATTGACAAGTGTAATTAACAAATCAAACTGTACCGTTATCTTTATCAACCAGCTTCGTGAGAAAGATCGGTGTCATGTTTGGAAGTCCGGAGACGACAACCGGAGGACGCGCATTGAAGTTTTATGCTTCTGTTCGTCTGGACGTAGAAGAATCGAGACATTATCCCAGGGCGGAGAAAAAAGTCGGAAACCGTGTTCGCGTAAAAGTAGTAAAGAATAAGGTGGCACCGCCATTCCAGGAAGCAGAATTTGATATCATGTTTGGTAAAGGAATTTCGCGCGAGGGAGACTTACTTGACTTGGCAGCGAAGAATGACATTATTATTAAAAGCGGAGCGTGGTATTCCTATCATGGAGAGAAGATCGGACAGGGCCGTGAGAATGCGAAGAAGTATTTGACGGAACATCCGGATGTCTTTGCTGAAGTTGATACAGCAGTCCGTGCGAAGTGTCTGCCGAATGCATCAGAGGAAGAAGAAACAGTAGAGGAAGAAAAAAAAAGCACCGGCAAAAGAAGACAGCAAAAAGGATGAGTAATCGATGAATCAGAACGAGCCGATGGACAAAGCGGCAAAAGAGCCGGAAGAAGTAAGAAAGGCAAAAAGAAAAGGCGATGCGTCTGCTTTTGCAGCAGGACAGGACGGAGAAGGAATTAAGAGACCGTTTGTACCGTGCCGGCTTTTCTGAAACGGCATCCGAAGCAGCGATGCAGTACGTATCTGGGTTTGGTTATCTGGATGACAGGCGCTATGCAGAAAATTACATTTCTTTTCATAAAGGAAGAAGAAGCCGCAAGGAGATTTCGTTTAAATTAAAAACAAAGGAGTTCCACCCGAAATACTTTCCATGGTGATGGAAGGATACGAGACAGAAGACGAATCCGCTGCCATTGAGCACTTGATTCAAAAAAAGATAAAAGGACAGAGATTGTCCGATATGGAGTATACACAGTTGAATAAAATAACCGCTTATTTGGCGAGGAAAGGTTTTTCCTTTCCCGTCATTTCATGGGTAATGAGAGAAATGAAAGAAAGAGAAAGCAGCTAAAATGACGGGTGCAAAGCACTTCGGTAAGTTTTGGTTGCTTTTTAACCTCCTTTGTGTATAATGTAGTACATATGAGATTTTGGGTGAACTATGCCCATTTTAATTGTTGTGCCATAAAGGCAGATTGGAGTTTGACATGAAGTACTTTGGAACGGATGGATTTCGCGGAGAAGCCAATGTGACTTTGAATGTGGAACATGCATACAAAGTTGGCCGCTTTTGGGAAATTATTTTCAGAAAGAAGACCATAAGGTACGTGTGGTAATCGGAAAAGATACCAGATTATCCGGCTATATGTTTGAAACTGCACTGGCAAGTGGATTGACAGCAAGCGGTGCGGACGTATATGAATTGCATGTAACTACGACGCCGAGTGTGTCATATCTGGTGCGAAAAGAGAACTTTGATTGTGGAATTATGATTTCGGCAAGCCACAATCCATATTTTGATAACGGTATTAAGGTAATCAATGGCAAAGGTCATAAGTTAGAGCCGGAGATTGAAGAACAGATTGAGAAGTATATCGATGGTGAAAGCGAAGAAATTCCGATGGCAAAACGTGAGGCAATTGGTCGCTGTTTCGATTACACAAAGGGAAGAGACGAGTATATCGAGTATTTGAAAGATTTGGTGAAAGAAACGTTTGACGGAAAACGGTTGCGTTGGATTTGGCAAATGGATCCGCTTCTATGATTGCAAAAGAAATCTTTGAATCGATGGGTGCACAGGTGATTGCCCGCCACGATGAGCCAAACGGTACCAATATTAACCGTGAGTGTGGTTCCACTCATATCGAAGTCCTTCAGGCATTGGTTTATGATACCGGTGCGGATATCGGATTCGCTTATGATGGTGATGCAGATCGTTGTCTTGCCGTTGATGATGATGGCAAGGTGATTGATGGTGACCACATTTTGTATCTTTGTGGCAAATACCTCAAAGAGCAGGGCAAGTTAAAGGACGATACCGTAGTTACGACAGTTATGTCGAACATGGGATTGTATAAGGCTTTTGATAAGCTGGGGATTCATTATGAGCAGACTGCCGTTGGCGATAAGTATGTCTGCGAGAATATGATGGCAAACGGCTATGTGATTGGCGGTGAACAGTCCGGTCATATCATATTCAAGGGGCATGCAGTAACCGGAGACTGTATTCTGACATCTCTTATGATTATGGAAGCATGGCTTCATTATGGAAAGCCGATGTCGATGCTGACAGGCGATCTGGTGATTTATCCACAGCTTTTGGAAAATGTCAAAGTAAAGGATAAAGTAGCAGCAAGAGAAGACGAAGATGTACAGAAGGCTGCGAAAGAAGTAACGGAAAGCCTTGGAGATGCCGGACGGCTTTTGCTTCGCGAGAGCGGTACGGAGCCATTGATTCGTGTTATGGTAGAAGCTGAGACCGATGAGATGTGCAGGGAAAATGTGGATAAGATTGTTAAAGTTTTACATGAAAAAGGTCATGTACCAGATTAATGGAAAGAAACAAAATAAAGGAGAGTAACGAATGAAAGGTGCGTTTTACACAGGACAGTACCGCAATGTGTTCGCGGAACTGGGGCATTCACAGGAAGAAATTGCTCAAAAACTCAAAGATGCATTCCATACCGTATTTTATGGTCCGGATGATGAGAAATTTTATTTTGAAGCCGGCGACGATATGGGATATTTTGAAGATACCGGTAATTTCGATGCCCGTACAGAGGGTATGTCATATGCTATGATGATGTGTGTACAGATGGACATGAAAAATGAGTTTGACCGTGTTTGGAAATGGGCAAGAACTTATATGTACATGGAAGATGGTTATAATAAAGGATATTTTGCATGGTCATGCAAGACGACCGGTGAAAAGAATGATTTAGGACCGGCACCGGACGGAGAAGAGTATTTTGCCATGGCATTGTTTTTTGCCTCCACCGCTGGGGCGACGGCGAAGGAAGTTTCAATTACTCACAGGAAGCCAGAACCATTTTAAGTGCTTGTATCCACAACGGTGAGAAAGAGCCGGGAGATCCGATTATGGAGCCGGAGAATTATTTGATTCGATTTATTCCGAGCCGCAAGTTCAGTGATCCATCCTATCATTGTGCTCATTTTTATGAGTTGTTCAGTAATGGGCAAATGAAGAAGACCGTCCATTCTGGAAAAAGGCAGCAAAGGCAAGTCGTGAGTATTTGAAAAAAAAAGCGTGTCATAAAGACACCGGACTGGCTGCTGAGTATGCTTACTATGATGGAACACCATACGAGAAAGAGCAGGATATTTTCGGTGGACGCCACGACTGGTATTACAGCGATTCCCTACCGTGTTATTGCAAACATTGGTCTTGATTACGAGAGTGGTTTGCAGCAGATGAGTGGAACGTTGAAAATAATAACAAAGTGCAGAAATTCTTCTGTGAAACGCACAAAGATGAAGAATTTAAAAATATACGAGATTGACGGTACGGTGATTGAACAACCGGCACTGCATCCGGTAGCTATGATTGCTACGAATGCAGGGCGTCTCTGGCTGCAAACGGACCTTACGCGAAAAGAATGTGGCCAAGCGTTTCTGGAATACACCGCTTCGTAAAGGTGAGAGAAGATATTATGATAATTGCCTGTATTTGTTTGCATTGTTAGCATTAAGTGGAAATTATCGAATTTATTAAGGAAAGAAAATTGGAGGAAAACAAAAAATGAGTTACACAGTAGAAAATTTAGAAAAGAGCATGGCAAAATCACCATTACCGTAGATGCAGATGCATTTGAAGAGGCAATGGTAAAATCTTATAACAAAACAAGAAAAAACATCAGCATTCAGGGCTTTCGTAAAGGGTAAAGCACCACGTAAAATGGTAGAGAAACTTTACGGACCGGAAGTTTTTTATGAAGATGCAGCAAACTTTGCAATTCCGGATGCTTACGAAGAAGCAGCAAAAGAGAGCTTGGAAATCGTATCTCGTCCGGAAATTGATGTTGTAGAAATCGAAAAAGGTAAAGATTTCGTATTTACAGCTACAGTAGCCGTAAAACCGGAAGTTACTCTTGGTGACTACAAAGGAATCGAAGTAGAAAAGAAAACGGTAAAAGTTATGGCAGCTGATGTCAATGCAGAAATCGACAAAGTACGTGAACAGAACAGTCGTATGATTACTGTTGAAAACCGCGGTATTAAAAAGATGATACAGCAGTCATCGACTTTGAAGGTTTTGTAGATGGTGAGCCATTCCAGGGCGGCAAAGGCGAGGATTATCTTTGGTAATCGGAAGTCCCATTCATTTATTGATACATTCGAAGACCAGTTAGTTGGTAAAAAAGCCGGCGAGGAAGTTGATGTAAATGTAACTTTCCCGGAAGAGTATCATGAAGCTTTTTGAAAGGTAAACCGGCTCTTTTCAAAGTTACAGTAAAAGAGATTAAGAAGAAAGAACTTCCAAAACTGGATGATGAATTTGCCAGCGAAGTTTGAATTTGAGACACTCAAAGAGTATAAAGCAAGTGTTAAGAAAAACTTGACAGAGCGCAGAAAAAGAAGAAGCAAAAGAGAAAAAAGAAAACGAAGTAGTAGAAAAAGTAGTAGAGAATATTACAGTAGAGCTGCCTGAACCAATGGTTGATGAGCAGACACAGCAGATGATTCAGGAGTTTGCCGGAAGATTGTCAAGTCAGGGTCTTTCCTTTTGACCAGTACATGCAGATGACCGGCATGACAGTAGATGCTTTGATGGGACAGATGAAACCGGAAGCGGAGAAGAGAATCCGCACTCGTCTTGCTCTTGAAGCAATTGTTGACGCTGAGAAAATCAAAGCAACAGCAAAAAGACATTGACAAAGAAATCGAGAACATGGCAAACATGTATCAGATGGAAGTGGACAAGATTAAAGAAATGATTGGTGATGCTGAAAAAGAGCAGATTGGTAAAGATCTTGCTGTTCAGAAGGCAGTTGACTTTGTTGTGAAAAATAACCAAGCAGTAGAAGTAGAGCCTGCAGAAGAAGACAAAGAAGAGAAATAATCAATTCAAAAAGAATGGAGGTATCTCGCAATGGCATTAGTACCTTACGTGATTGAACAGACAAGTCGTGGCGGTGAACGTTCTTATGACATTTATTCCCGCCTGTTAAAAGAAAGAATTATTTTCCTCGCAGACGAGGTAAATGATCAGACCGCAAGTTTGGTTGTTGCACAGCTTTTGTTTTTGGAATCGGAAGATCCGAACAAGGACATTCAGTTGTATATCAATAGTCCGGGGGGTTCTGTGACAGCGGGAATGGCAATTTACGACACCATGAATTTTATTAAGTGTGATGTGTCTACTATTTGTATTGGTATGGCAGCCAGTATGGGAGCATTTTTGTTATCCAGTGGTGCCAAGGGCAAACGTTTAGCTCTTCCGAATGCAGAGGTGATGATTCACCAGCCTTCCGGTGGGGCAAAAGGACAGGCAACTGAAATTCAGATTGTTGCTGAAAATATCTTAAAGACGAAGAAAAAGATTAAACGAGATTTTAGCAGCAAATACCGGACAGTCAGTAGAGAAGATTGCAGAAGATACAGAGCGCGATAATTTCATGAGCGCAGAAGAAGCAAAAAGCATATGGCTTGATTGATGAAATCGTAGAAAGCCGTAACGCTAAAAAGAAAAAGAATAAACAAGTGAAATGGTGCCGCCGAAAACGCCGGCGCCATTTTGCCATATTAGATGGATGGAGGCTCGTAAAACGATGGCAGGAAAAAAATAACGATACTAATATGCCAATGGTTCACTGTTCCTTTTGTGGAAAGACAGAAAGCAGGTTCACAAGCTGATTGCAGGACCAAATGGAGTATATATATGTGACGAATGTATTGACCTCTGTGATGAAATTTTGGCGGAAGAATTTCAGGACGATTTTGATACGCCGGAAGAGGAAACAGAAATCAATCTTTTAAAACCAAAAGAAATCAAAGCCTTTTTGAGATGAATATGTTAGTTGGACAGGAGGATGCAAAAAAAGCACTTTCTGTAGCAGTTTACAATCACTATAAGAGAATTATGAATGGCGCCGATATGGACGTTGAACTGCAAAAAGAGTAATATTTTGATGGTAGGTCCGACCGGCTCCGGTAAGACATATCTGGCACAGACGCTTGCTAAAATTTTGAATGTTCCGTTTGCAATTGCAGATGCAACGACATTGACGGAAGCAGGATATGTCGGAGAAGATGTTGAAAACATTCTTCTCAAAATCATTCAGGCAGCGGATTATGATATTAAGCGTGCTGAGCATGGTATTATTTATCTCGATGAGATTGATAAAATCACAAAAAAAAGCAGAAAATGTATCCATTACCCGTGATGTTTCCGGTGAAGGTGTACAGCAGGCACTTTTGAAAATCTTGGAGGGAACAGAAGCCAGTGTTCCGCCACAGGGCGGACGCAAGCATCCGCAGCAGGAGTTTTTCCATATCAATACGACAAATATTTTGTTTATCTGCGGTGGTGCTTTTGACGGATTGGATAAGATTATCAGTTCCCGTATTGATAAAAAATCCATCGGGTTTAATGCGGACATAGCAGATCCGACCGAGCAGAATATCGGTGAGTTGTTTAAACAGGCATTGCCACAGGATTTTGTGAAATTCGGTTTAATTCCCGAGTTTATCGGTCGTGTGCCGGTAACCGTTGCACTTGACCTTTTTGGATGAAGAGGCGTTGAAAGAAATTTTGACAAGACCGAAAAATGCAATTACGAAGCAGTATCAGAAACTGCTTTCGCTGGACGGCGTGAAATTGGATTTTGAGGATGGCGCGATTACGGAAGTTGCCCGCCTTTCCAATGAGAGAAAAAACGGGTGCTAGAGGACTGCGTGCGATTCTTGAATCGAGTATGATGGAATATATGTATGAATTGCCATCCAGAGAAGATGTGACAGAATGTATTATTACCAAAGATGTAATTACCGGTGAGGGAGAGCCAAAACTTTTGGCAGCCGGAAAAGAAGTGCCGGCACTTGAAGAAAAGCAAGAAGAACCTGAGAAAAAAAGGAAAGTGAAAGTGCCTGAAAAGAAACAAGGACAGGTGATACTTATGAGTGAACAGCAAATGAAGACGATGCCGATTCTCGCCATGAGGGATGTGTGCGTACTGCCGGGCATGTTGGTTCATTTAGATGTGAGCAGAGAGATTACAAAACGAGCAATTGAAGAAGCAATGGCAGAGGATGGAAGTATTTTCCTCACTCTCCAGCGCGATGAATCGATTGAGACACCGTCATTTCATGACTTATATGAAATCGGTGTGATTGCAAAAAATAAAGCAGGAAGTAAAAGTAAAGGATGACGTGCTCCGTGTCATGATTTCGACGAAGGAGCGCGGAAATCTTTTGAGTTTGAACCAGACAAAGCCATTTCTTAAGGGAGAAGTTGTTCCTTATGAATGGGGTGACGAAGAACTGCGTCCGGGGGCACTTGAAAAAGAGGCGATGTGCCGTAATCTGAAAGATGTGTACGATTTATTTGAATGAAAATCCGCGGGCAAGCCGGAGTGATTTGGAAAAAATCCAAGGTATGAAGGACTTAGGAAAACTGACGGATTTAATTGCGATGCATATCAATATGGGATTTGACAAACGCCAGGAAATTTTAGAGTGCCTTGACCTAGAACTTCGTTATGAAATGGTGGCAGGGATTCTTACGAATGAGGTGAATTTATCACGGATTCGTGAGGATACCGCCGCAAAGTGAAAGAAGAAGTTGATAAAAACCAGAAAAGAATATTTCCTTCGTGAGCAGATGAAAGTGATACGCAATGAGTTAGGGCGATGGCGCGTCTGCGGAGGAATATCAGGAAAAATACAAAGAACAGTTAGAACAGCTTTCATGCAGTGAAGAGGTATATCAGAAAATTGCAGAAGAAATCAAGCGTCTGGATGCAATTCCAACAAGCTCATCTGAACATATTGTAGAGCGCACCTATATTGAAAATCTTCTGGCACTTCCGTGGGACAAAGCTTCGATTGATCGCAATGACATTGTGCATGCGGAGCAGATTTTGGAGGAGGATCACTACGGACTTAAAAAGTTAAAGAGCGCATTTTGGAATCTTTTGGCTGTCCGCTGTCTGACGGATAAGAGTGAGAGTCCGATTTTGTGTCTTGTGGGACCACCGGGTACCGGTAAAACATCGATTGCCCGTTCGGTTGCCAGAGCACTTGATAAAGAGTATGTGCGTATCTGTCTTGGCGGTGTTCGCGATGAGGCGGAAATTCGTGGACACAGACGGACGTATGTGGGCGCTTTGCCGGGACGTTTTGTTGAAGGGCTGAAGAAGGCGAAAGTGAGAAATCCGCTGATGCTTTTGGATGAGATTGATAAAGTCGGAAGTGATTACAAAGGGATTGCGCATCGGCTTTGTTAGAGATTCTTGACCCGGAGCAAAACCGGAATTTTGTGGATCATTATATTGAACTGCCGGTTGATTTGTCGGATGTATTATTTATTTGTACGGCAAATACGACAGAAACGATTCCAAGACCGCTTCTTGACCGAATGGAATTAATTTCTATTGCCGGATATACGGAAAATGAGCGGTTCCACATCGGAAAAGATTATCTGATTCCAAAACAGCTTGAGAAAAATGGTTTGCAGAAGAAAAAATTTACAGATTCTGGATGGTGGACTGCGTGCGATTATTTCACACTATACGAAGGAAGCAGGTGTCCGTGAATTAGAGCGTCAGATTGGAAAAGTCTGCCGCAAATGTGCAAAAAAAATCATGGAAGGTGAAACGGAGACAATCCGCGTCACTTCTAAAAATATTACAGATTTTCTTGGTAAAAAAGCGTTTCCGCGTAGAAAAGGCAGCAAGAAAAGATGAGATTGGTATTGTTCGTGGGCTTGCCTGGACGGAAGTTGGCGGCGATACACTAGAAATCGAAGTGAATACGATGCCGGGCGAGGGTAATTTGAAACTGACCGGACAGCTTGGCGATGTAATGAAAGAGTCAGCAGAAATTGCACTGAGTCTTGTGCGTGCGCTGCTTCCGAAGGAGGAAGAATTTTTCAAAACGCATGATTTTCATCTCCATGTACCGGAAGGTGCGGTGCCAAAGATGGTCCGTCAGCCGGTGTGACGATGACGACAGCGATTTATTCGGCGGTAACCGGGAAAAAGGTACTGGCAAAAGTAGCGATGACCGGTGAGATTACACTTCGCGGACGGGTTCTGCCAATTGGCGGCTTAAAGGAAAAACTGCTGGCAGCAAAACAGGCGGGCATCCAAAAGGTTGTAGTTCCAAAGGAAAATAAGCCGGATGTCGAAGAACTGGAGGAAGAAATCACAGAAGGTATGCAGATTGTTTTTGCCGGTTCGATTTCGGATGTTTTGAAAGAAGCACTTGTTCAAAAGTAGTGGCCATTTGCCATGTGAAGGGAGAAAAAGTATGACGATAAAATCGTTAGAATTAGAGACAGTATGCGGCATTACCAGTAAACTGCCGCAGCATGACAAAATAGAAATGGCGTTTTGGGGACGTTCCAATGTTGGAAAGTCCTCTCTTTTGAATACGCTTTGGAACCGGAAATCTATGGCGCGCATTTCGTCCCAGCCGGGTAAAACTCAGACCATCAATTATTATAACATCAATGATTTATGTTACATGGTGGATTTGCCTGGATATGGTTATGCTAAAATTTCCAAGGAGATTCAGGCAAAATGGGCGCGTATGATTGAGCGTTATCTGGATACTTCAAACGCACTGAGAGTTGTATTTTTACTTGTGGACATCCGCCATGAACCGACCGCAAAAGATGTTGAAACGTATCAGATGTTATTCAAAAAGGATTTAATCCGCTGATTATTGCGACAAAAGCAGATAAAATAAAGAAAAATGCAAGAAATAAAAATATTTCCATCATCCGAAAAGAAACTTGGCTTATCGCAGGAAGTGCCGGTCATTCCATTTTCCTCAGCAACGAAAGAGGGAAAGGATGAGGTCTGGGAATATATCGAATTTTTCTTGAATTCACAATTGTTATGATAGAATTTTACGAGGTGATACCGGTATGACAAAGAAGCAGCGGGCAGAAAAAATTATTGAATTGCTGGAAAAAGAATATCCGCTGGCGGACTGTACACTTTGATTATGATGAGGCATGGAAACTGCTTGTCAGCGTGCGTTTGGCGGCACAGTGTACGGACGCCCGAGTGAATGTTTTGGTGAAAGATTTATTTGCCAAGTATCCGTCACCGGCAGCACTTGCCGCCGCCACACCGGAAGAAATCGAAGAGATTGTGAAGCCGTGCGGACTTGGTAAAAAGCAAAGCAAGAGATATTCATAAATGCATGACTACGCTTGTAGAACAATATAACGGACAGGTGCCGGATGACTTTGACAAATTGCTAAAAACTCCCCGGTGTCGGACGAAAGAGCGCCAACCTGATTATGGGTGATGTGTTCGGAAAGCCGGCAATTGTTACAGATACACACTGCATCCGCCTCACAAACCGGATGGGACTCGTGGACGGCATCAAAGACCCGAAGAAGGTAGAGATGGCTCTCTGGAAAATCATTCCCGGCGAGAAGGGAAGCGACTTCTGCCACCGCCTTGTTAATCATGGCAGGGAAGTATGTACCGCAAGAAAAAGCCTATTGTGAAAAGTGTTGTTTGCAGGAGGTATGTAAGAAGGTGCTTAAGTAAGGTAAGCTTGTGATAAATGTTTGTTGGAATTTTTTGGTTTCCGTAATTCAAAAGAAAAACTTTGCGTCTCGTGGGCGCTTTCGCTATTGAGTGCGTAGCGGTATGAGCACTGAAACTACCAGTGCCACATACCGACGTACTCAAAACCCACGAGTCTCAAAGTTTTTCTTTTTATTACTGGAATTCCAAATCGATTGGCAACAAATTTTTGGCACTAATCGGGGTGACTTAAGCGCAATATCGAGCCAAAACAACGCTTTTTACTTGATTTGCCTTATAGGGTTGCATATTTACCCGATTATCAGCCCTTATTAGAGAAAATCACAGGGCAAATGCAACTCTTTTCTATGAATTTCTTGCCTTTTGGTTGTTTTCAGACACTTCTTTTCAAAATTCATGCAACTCTTTTCGCTTTTTATAAAGGTTAAGGTTGCATACTTCACTTACCTGCATTAAAAGAGACGCCCTGTATCAAGAATTGTACGACTTTTTATCTTCGTAATTTATTAAAAAATATGTATCAAGTGGGTTTGAGTACGTCGGTATAGAGCACTGGTATTTTCAGTGCCCATACCGCTATGCACTCAACGAGCGAGAGCGCCCACTTGATACATATTTTTTAATAAACTACTCGAAAACAAAAAGCCCGCCCGATTCCTACTTCATCAACACCTTCTCATACATCAGCCCAACCAAAAACCAGAGTGGGGCGTAGTCAAAGCGGACGATTCCTTTATAATTTGCTTTGGATTTACTATAATCCCACGGGCAGCAGCCGCGTTTTTTCAAGAAAGAGCCGGTGCTGTATTCGGTGAGGAAAATACAGGCGGTGTAGACGGAGCCGCGTATGAGGACATGCCTGCCCTGCATTTTTTACAGAGAGGAGAAAGAACGGACGCCATGCCATAAATGGGGAACATCCAGATGGACGTCTGGCAGGGCATTTTCTTTATTTTTTCTCCGCACAAAGAGCCGCATCCGGTCCATAAACATTCCATACCCCAGCCGATGAGACCACATTTCAGAAAATCAGTTGTTTGTTTCTTTAATTTCTTATTCAAAATCATCCCTCCTAGAAGCAGTATGCCCCGAAATGCTTGCGAATACTCATGGAATTCGGTATAATAAATACGATACGTTAGAAAAGCAGAAAATCAGATAGGAGGTACAACAGATATGGCAGTCATTCGACCATTTCAATGTGTAAGACCTGAAAAATCAAAAAGCAGCGAGAGTTGCCGCTTTACCATATGATGTATATAATCGACAGGAGGCAAAAGAAGAAGTTCTTCGTGAGCCGATGTCATTTTTAAAATTGACCGTGCAGAAACCAGTTTTGACGATTCGGTGGACACCTATGCACCGGAAGTTTATCAAAAAGCAAAAGAATTGCTCGAAAAAGATATTGCGGACGGTGTTTATATAAAAGACACAGATTCGGCGTATTATGTATATGAACTCGTGATGGATGGACGTTCACAGACGGGGATTGTTGCCTGCGCATCCGTGGATGATTATGTAAATGGCGTAATCAAAAAACATGAAAATACAAGAGAAGACAAAGAAATTGACCGTATTACACATGTGGACACGTGTAATGCCCAGACCGGACCAATCTTTCTTGCATACCGCAGTGAAAAAGTGATTGATGAAATTGTGGCGAAAAAGCAGAAAGAAGAGCCGATTTATGATTTTACGGCGGTAGACGGCATCGCACACCGCGTCTGGAAAATTGCGGAGGCAGAGGACGTAGAAAAATTAGGAAAAGCGTTTGCGGATATTGAAAATATTTACATTGCAGATGGCCACCACCGTGCAGCTTCGGCAGTGAAAGTCGGATTGAAACGCAGAAAAGAAAATCCAAATTATACTGGTGATGAAGAATTTAATTATTTCCTGTCGGTGCTTTTCCCGCATGACCAGTTGATGATTATGGATTATAACCGTACCGTAAAAGATTTAAATGGATTAAGTAAAGACGAATTTTTGGAAAAAGTAGCTGAATGCTTTGAGGTAAATGAAGAAGATGGCGCTGTCCGCCCACAAAAAGAAGGGCGAAGTTGGAATGTATCTTGACAAACAGTGGTACCGCCTGATAGCAAAACCAGAGTTGTTTGAAGGAAAAGATGCGGTTGGTTCACTGGATGTATCGGTGCTGCAGGATTATCTTTTGGGACCGGTTCTTGGTATTGGCGACCCGCGTACCGATTCGCGGATTGATTTTATCGGAGGAATCCGCGGACTCAAAGAATTGAGCGTCGGGCAGATAACGACATGAAAGTTTCATTTTCCATGTATCCGACATCCATTACGGAACTTTTTGACGTGGCAGACCAAAAAACTTTTGATGCCGCCAAAATCAACGTGGTTTGAACCGAAATTACGCAGTGGATTATTTATTCACGAAATCTAAGGAGGAAAATTTAAATGGATAAGTTTTTTAATTCGGACAATATGGTAATGCGCACGCTCAGCAAAATTTTTGATATTGGCTGGCTGACACTTATTTATCTCGTGTTTTGTATTCCGATTGTTACCGTGGGAGCAGCAACGACATCACTGTATTATGTAAGTGCCAAAGTGCTGCGCCACAACCGCAGTTATGTTTGGCGTGAGTTTTGGCACAGTTTTAAGACAAACTTTTTGCAGTCCACAATTGCGTGGGTTGTAACGGCAATTATCGTGGTGCTTCTTTGGCTGAACATGAATATTGTAGCGGAGACCGGCGGTGAAAAAGGCGGGTATCTGATTGGTGCGTATTACGCCCTTTTGTTTATCATTTTGTGTATCAGCTGTTACATTTACCCGATTATTTCACGCTTTGGAACAAAATTCTCGCAGATTCTGCGTTTGAGTTTATATTGCGCGTTCCGTCATTTTCTGCATACACTTTTGATGCTTGTGATTCTGGCGGCAACGGTAGCACTTATCTGGTTTGGCATGGTGACAAACGTGGTGCTTTATTTTCATTTTTTGCGCCGGGTGCTGCGTCACTCTTGTACACGTTCCCAATGGAGCATGTTATGAAAAAATATATGCCAAAAGAAGAGAAAAATACACAGAAGATGGGGGAAGAAATTGTAGCTTGGTATAACGAGTAAATCCGCACTGGGGCACGCTGATTTACAATTACGGTCAGTCCGGAAGTCAAGAATTTCCTGATCGCAAACGCACTGTTCTGGGCAGAAAAAGTATCACATTGATGGTATCCGTATGGATGCGGTGGCTTCCAACGAAGGATAATGGGTGCCGAATATCTACGGCGTAAACGAGAATCTGGAAGCAGTCGAATTTTTTTTCATCATCTGAACAAAAAATCTTTAAACAAAAGGGAGCCGGGGTTCTGATGATCGCCGAATCTACGGCATGGCCGAAAGTGACCGGTCCGTTGAGGATGAGGGTCTTGGCTTTGATTTGAAATGGAACATGGGCTGGATGAATGATTCATTTATTATATGTCACTGGATCCGATCTTCCGTACCGCAAATCATGGGGCGCTGACGTTCAGCATGGTTTATGCGTACAGTGAAGATTTTATCCTTGACCTTGTCACATGACGAAGGTTGTACACGGCAAAGCATCCATGATCGGCAAGATGCCGGGTGACCGTGAGCAGCAGTTTGCAAACTTACGTGCCGCTTATGGATTTATGCTGGCACATCCGGGCAAAAAGCTTTTTTCATGGGACAGGATTTGCACAGTATGATGAGTGGGCAGAGGATCGGTCACTGGAGTGGGAGCTTTTGCAGTATGATGAGCACAAGCAGATGCAGAATTATGTGAAAGCACTCAATACATTTTACAAAGAGCATCCGGCACTTTACGAAATGGACTATGATCCGGATGGATTTACCTGGATCAATAATATTTCTGCCAATGAAAATATGGTAGTCTTTACCAGAAACACAAAGAAAAAGAAGAGACGCTGCTGATCGTCTGCAATTTCTCACCGCTGACTTACGAAACCACAAGATCGGCGTTCCATACCCGGAAAATACAAAGAAATCTTTAACAGACGCAAAAAGAAAGAGAGTTAAATCATGGTAAATATAATGCAGCAGCTCATTCAATATGTAGAGCAGCTGATTCCGCGGGGAATGGATTTTATCCTTTCCCTCGCCATTGGAATCATTGTCTTTTTTGTTGGCTCAAAAGCTTATAAAAAAACTATTGAAAATTGTGCGCCGCTCGATGGAGAAGAGGGAGATGGAGTCGGGGAGTGATTTCATTCTTTTTATCGGCCGGAAAAAAATCGCACTGTATGTGCTTCTTATCATTATCGTGGCGCAGATTTTTGGATTTGCAGCCAGCTCAATCGTAACAATTGTCGGCTCTGCCGGTCTTGCAATCGGTCTCGCCCTTCAGGCAGCCTTGCCAACTTCGCCGGTGGTGTCCTGATTTTGATTATGAAGCCGTTTTGTGTCGGTGATTACATCATTGTCGGTGATGTGGAAGGCGTTGTTCAGAAGATTGATGTGGTTTACACCACGCTGACAACGGCTGATAACCGTGCCGTCATTTTACCAAATGGAAAACTGGCGGATTCTAACATTGTCAATGCAACAAAGAAGACCGCCGCCGTGTGGATATTTCAGTTGGAATTGCTTATGACGCACCGCTTAACCTGGCAAAAGAAGTGTTGATGAAAATCGGTGAGAGCCAGAAAGACAGACTTCCTGACGAACCAATTCGCGTTGTCGTTTCGGAGCTTGGTGACAGTGCCGTGATTTTGCTGATTCAGCTCTGGGTGAAACCGGAAGATTACTGGACGACTCGCTGGGCAATGACCGAGCAGATTAAAGAAGTCGTTTGACGAAGCCGGTATTTCCATCCCATTTCCACAGATGGATGTGCATATGGTATCAGCAAAAGGAAACTGAATAAAAATCATTTGAATGACCTCGTACTTTGGAAAGTGCGGGGTTGTTTTTTTGTATGGGGATTTTTAGGTATTGAACTTGTTTAAGTAATGTGTTATAAATAAGTTAGGTGGTGATTACAATGAATTATAATTTTTCAGAAGACTTAAAATCAATTCGCGAGATACTAGGTTTGTCACAAAGTGAATTTGCGTCTCAACTTGGTGTAGAGCAAGTGACTGTATCAAGAAATGAATTAGGAAAAACGAGACCCTCTTCAAATTTTTTAGAGAGTGTATATTCGTATGCATTTGATAAAAAAAATCAAGATAAACAAATTAAAGGAAATGCTTTGGCGAGATGATTTAGGAACAATGCAAAAATTACTATTTCACGGTGCTAAAAGCGAGATTAATGGAGAAATAGATGTCCATTATGGAAGGCAAAATAATGATTTTGGACAGGGATTTTATACCGGGGAAACTTTACGAGCAAGCAATATCCTTTGTTTCAGGATTCGATCATTCATCGGTTTATTATTTGAATTTTGATGATAAAAACTTGAAATGTAAAAAGATATGAAGTAAATCAAGAATGGATGATGACGATTGCATATTACAGAGAGAACACTAAGAAGAGTATAAGACACACCCGAAAATAAAGGCACTTGTGAAACAGTCAAGAGAATGTGATTATGTAATTGCTCCCATTGCAGACAATCGTATGTTTCAGATCATTAATTCATTTATTGCCGGAGAAAACTTACGGACGAGCAATGCAAACATTGTTTGGCAGCAACAAATTTGGGCATGCAGTATATATTTATTAGTGAAAAAGCTGCGTCTCAGGCAAAACTTATAGAGCGTTGTTATATTTCAAATAATGAAAGAGAATACTATAAAAAATATAAGGTTTGAAGAGTCAAAACTTGGAGATGATAAAGTTAAATTAGCTAAAAGGCAATATAGAGGGCAGGGCTTGTATATTGATGAAATTTTGAAGTAAAGAGGTGACAAATGCATGAGAAAGATTTCAAAGGATGGCGTAATTTTGTGTACATTACAGGCAGAGACGTTTGAAAAATCTGTTGAGAAAATGGATACAAGTTCCGGAAATTTTTATTCGACGTTTTATGAAGAGTGAGGTAGCAAAAAGATTTGACAATGAATCCATTCTTGAAAGCAATATTCAGGCAAACGATATTTTAGAGTTGATAAACGAAAAAGTACGGCATTTCAAATTATGGTTCGCTGAAATATACAAGAAATGAAATGTTTTTGGATTGGCTACATTTATAGATACTTTGCATTTACTTACAATATGACATCTGCTCAGATATATAAAATAGTAAAAACCCAAAGAATTGAGATTTATTTTTGCCTTATCATACGATGGACCCGGCACAGGCAATTGAGCGGATTTTAGAGGCAAAGGAATGCTAACTGATGAGAAGCAAGAATTGGAACGTCAGTATGAGATATTTAAACGCATACGAAATAAACAGTGAGTTTTTGCAGGGGTGTTTATTGGACATCGGAGCGTGGTAAAGTAGAGACAACGAAGGAAAAAAATTGATGTGATTTTCGAGAAAATGGAAAAGGGGCTAGCAGAATAATAAATAAAAAATTAAATATTTGGTGATGGTGGATATAAAATATTACAAAAAATTACAGATTTTTTACATCATCTTTGAAGTGTGATAATATTGGCGTATAAAGCGCTGATGGGGATAGATAAATAGGAATGGATGAATCCCCCAAAACGCAGGAATGTGAGTTAAGGGATTTTTTTGGGAAAATAAATGAAAAACAAACGAAAGAGGGAATTCATAATGAGTGAAATACTAGCAAGTGTATTATCTTCTGGTGTTGTGGCTGCCGTTATCACGAAACTTTCCAATGACCATGATAGGAAGAAAAAATTATCTTATAGAAGAGATGCAGGAAAGAAGAAATGAACTTCGTAGAATTTCAGAGAAGAACTTGAATCTGTAAAAAGTACAATAAGAATACTAAACGTATATTAAAGGATTTAAAATTGTGTTTGAACGCATATGGCAAATATTCCTCAAATGGAGATAAAGAGGATTTGTTAAGAGATGCACATATATGGCGAGAGATAGAAATGCTGGAAAAAGACTGTGAAGGACAAAAAAATAAGACTGAACAAGAAAATAAGACTGAACAAGAAAAGTGTTTTTGAAAAACATAAAGATAAATTGTTACAGTATATGGATTGTTTAATCGAATATGAAACTGAGGTGATAAAAAAGAGGCAACAACCAGTTATTATAATATAGCAATAATAGTGGTACTTTTTTTATTCCAGTGGTATTTGCTATTTATGGTTTATGGAATAAAAATGTAAAAATAAGTGGCGATGATATAGTCTATAGCTTTACAATCTTGGTGATGGTATATATATTACTGCAAATACCAGTACTTGTGGAAAAAATTGGTATTAAAATCAGTTATATATGCTGTGCAATTAGTTGGGGAGGAGGAATAGTATTTTATATAGTTGTGTGTTTAAATATTTTATCAAAATATAGAAAATTGCTAGGTGATATTACCATGGATATTACATTTATTATTAGTATATTGTTGATTTTTTTTGTTATGGCAATGTATGTATGGAAAACTAGTACTGTGTTTTCGTACTGCAATGCAATAAAAAAAGTTATTAACAGTTGTAAAGCGAAAGGGAAAACATAAGCCCTCAAATTGTTAATATCAACCCTATATGGTATAATACCTCTAAAATGATTGCAGAAACATGAGATAAAAGGAGGTTTGATAAACTGGTGTATTAAATAATGAAAAAGCGTTAAAAAAAAAAAAGGAGAAAAAAATGGCAGAGTTAGAAAACAGTAAGGATTTAATCAGTGTGTTATGGAGTGGAGCGGATATTCTTCGTTCTAAAATGGATGCTAATGAGTATAAGGACTACTTATTAGGAATTGTGTTTTTATAAGTATCTTTCGGATTCATTTTTGATTAAAGTTTACGATTTGATTTATGACGAAAAACCTGAGAATATGCAGGTTGCATTGGATGCTTATAAAGAGGCTTTGGAGGATGACAGTGCTGCCGAATTAAAGGATGAACTGCGTGGAGAATGTCATTACGTAATTGAACCGGAACTTACATATACATGTTTTGTCACGGAAGCAAGAAATAATTGTTTTAACCGTGAAAAATTGCAGAAAGGATTTAACAATATCGAACAGAGTGATCCATTGTTTGCAGATTTGTTTACGGATATTGACTTATATTCTAATCGTTTGGGGACAGGGAGATCAAAAAGCAGAGTGATACTATTTCAAATTTGATTAAAAAGAGATTGACAAAGGCTGATTTGCTTAATTCAGATGCAGAAATCCTTGGAAATGCCTATGAATATTTGATTGGTCAGTTTGCATCGGAAACAGGAAAGAAAGCGGGAGAGTTCTATACGCCGCAGGCAGTATCAAAGATCTTGACAAGAATAGCGATTGCAGGACAGGAAGATAGAAAAGGCTTGTCTGTGTATGATCCTTGTATGGGATCAGGTTCTCTTTTGTTAAATGCGAAAAAATACGCATCAGACCAAATTATATTAAGTATTATGGTCAGGAGTTGAACAC
>VOFC01002513.1_pt1 | contig 28231 bp, 48 predicted proteins | sample 5384161 | NCBI WGS metagenome assembly VOFC01 (sample SAMN12384722, study PRJNA508395) | human gut metagenome | isolation source: healthy gut B | host: Homo sapiens | reverse complement strand
TCGGTAGCCTTCGTTCAGTGTATTGCTTATCTATATTGATCCCCCGTATAATACGCACTCAATGAGTGGATTTACATATTCAGACACTTTGGTCGATGGAAATGATACTTTTAGGCACTCCCAATGGCTTTTTATGCAGGAAAGATTGAACCTCGCCCGTCGTCTTATGTCATATAAAGGTATTATTTTTATAAGTGTTGATGAAAACGAATTTGCACAAATAAAACTAATGTGTGACGAAATATTTAACGAAAGGAATTTTATTGAATGCATTATATGGAATAAACGAGTTCCCAAAATGACAAAGGTATTGGAAATATTCACGAATACATCTTGACTTATGCTAAAAGTAGTGATTTCAAATACAAATTTATGGTTCTAAAAGATGGGCTGAAAGATATAGAGGATTTACTGCACGAATGCAAAAAAAACAATGTTAGTATAGAAGAAACCGAAGCACGATTAAAAAAATTATATAAAAAGAATAAGTATGATCGTGCAATCACTTTTTATAATGCAGTCGATAAGAAAATTATAGAGCATGGGGGAAAATCAATATGAGTTGGCCTAATGGTAATACATTTGGTCCTCGATATGACGTTATTCACCCCACAACTAAAAACCTGTTCGTGTGCCAGATCGTGGCTGGCGTTGGAATGAAGCATCATTTTTAGCTGCTGTTGACTATGAAAAATATTATAGAACGCTTTGATGGTAGTTTTATGTGCGGTAATATATGGTTTTCAAAAGACGAAAATATGCAGCCGAGTTCTATTAAATATTTAGACGATGTGAATCGTATGCTTTTACGTTCAATAATCAGCCTTAAAAGCGATGGTAGTATTGAATTAGAGAAATATTTTGATAAAAAGAGTGTTTTGCTTATCCAAAATCAGTAGAACTACTGCGTATGTTGGTTGATTCGATTACATACAACAATCAAGATTGTACCGTTTTGGATTTTTTGCCGGTAGTGGAACAACGGGACACGCCGTTATGAAACTAAACGCAGAAGATGGTGGCAACCGCAAATTTATCCTTTGCACCAACAACGAAAACAATATTTGCCGTGATGTTACATATGAGCGCATCAAGCGTGTGATTGACAAGGAGGGATACGCTGCCAGCCTGAAATATTACAAAAGGTGGGGTATGTTCCCATTTCCGAGCGCCTGTATTACGAATATGCGGACGAGCTGTTAAAACATATTCGCGAGCTTGTAGAACTTGAAAACGGCATTAACTTTACGGGAAATTCTGAAATTGCTATCATATTGACCGAAGAAGAACTTGACGATTTTATTTCTCAACTTCAAAACAATACAAAATGTCAGAAATTATACTTAGGGCACGATATTTTGATGGATGCCCAGCAAGCACAAGTATAAAAGATAGGAAGATCACAGTAAATATCATTCCGGATTACTATTACAAAGAATTGGAGGGCTAAAAAATGAATATTACACTTGCGAACTTTCAGATAAAGGCTATCGCCGATTTAACTGAAGCGATGGAACAGTCGAATAGAGATATTATTCTCAAAAGCTGTACAGGAAGCGGAAAAACCATTATACTCACTCATTTTATGGATGAGTATTTAAAAAGTAATCATAAACGGTGTTTATTTGGCTTACTCCCGGCAAAGGTAACCTTGAGGAACAAAGCAAAGAAAAAATGGATCGGTATATACACGGAAGTCAGACAAAATTGCTGTCTGATATTATGACTTCTGGTTTCGCAGAAAACGATGCTTGTTTTATCAACTGGGAAAAGTTGACTAAGAAAAGGGAAACAATGCTTTAAAAGACAGTGAACGTACTAATTTTATTGAGCATATACGAAATGCACTTGATGATAGTTGTAAACTTTAAAATCATCATAGATGAATCTCATCAAAATGATACGATAAAGGCGGATGATATTATCGAGCTTTTCACTCAGATAAAATAATCCGTTGCTCTGCTACGCCTAAAAATTACAAAGAATGCCATTTTGATTGATATTCCCGAAGAGGACGTTATTGCAGAGGGCTTAATAAAAAACTGCTTATTATTAATGAAGATTTTGAACAGCACATAAATGTTGATGATCAGATTACATATTTACTTGATAAAGCGATAGATAAGCAACGAGAACATTCTGAATACCTGAATCAAAAAATCAGAAATCAATCCTCTTATTATCGTACAGATTCCGAATAAATCTGATGCCTTACTTTGACAGAGTTGAAGAATATTTTGAAAGCAAAGGGATTACTTACGAAAATAATTCACTTGCTGTATGGCTTTCTGACAAGAAACAAAACCTTGAGGATATTGAGAAACCAAACGCAGAACCTATCGCTGTTATTATCAAACAAGCTGTGGCTACCGGATGGGATTGTCCTCGGGCGCAGATTCTTGTAAAAACTTCGCGACAATATGAGCGAAGTGTTTGAAATTCAGACCATAGGACGAATTCGTCGTATGCCCGAAGCAAAACATTACGGGAAAAGTGATCTGCTTGACAGTTGTTACTTTATACACTTTAGACGAGAAATTCACAGAGAGTGTAAAACTCAGTTTAGGTAAAGGGGCACTCGATGCATACAAGGTATTTTTAAAACCAGAGTATCGTTCCTTTACAATTATCAGCGAATATAAAACCGTTGTTCCGTATCCTCGTGATGCCAAATTATCTCTTAAAGTAATATATAAGTATTTTGAAAAGAAATATCATATCACAGGCGATACTGCCAAGAACAAAACGCTGTTAGAAGCATACGGCTATTCCTTTTCTGACGACATTGTCGACTAATATACGAAGTCAGGTTCTGTAACCACTTTATCAAAAGAAAATATAACCGGATTGAATGATATTTCAATACATGAGTCGTTGAGCACACATAAACACGGCAAGGAATATCATCATTGTGTCGCAGAGATAGGCTATAAAGTAAACTTGGATTGCAACAGCACGAATACTATCATGCGTAAATTATTCCTTAATGGATTGCATTGCGATTCTAAAATTCTAGAAATTGAAATAAGAGAACTATACGCTTTTATAATCAATAATGAGCATTTGTTGATTGAAGATGTTAGTGAAGCTATGTCAGACGAATCCTTGCAACTGACTTTTGCGATTCCTGAAAACAACGGAAAAACCAATAGGTTTCCGTTAGAAATGATATTCACCTATGACGGAACTGCGAAGTCACAAGCAGAATTTTCAAAAGAATGTATATAAGGGATATCTTTCCTCTGCCGAAAAGCGTTCCTTGCCCGAAAAACTTTTTGAACGCTATTGCGAAAACAGCAAAAATATTCAATGGTTTTATAAAAACGGAGATAAAGGCATTGAATATTTCTCAATCGTTTATACGGATAACTTTGGAAAACAAAAATCATTTTATCCTGATTACATCGTTGGGACAACCGACAGGAATATGGATAATCGAAACAAAAGGGCGGATTTACAAAACCGGTGACAGTGAAGATATTGATAAGTACACCGCTAAAAAATTCGGGGTATTGAAGGCTTATGTCGATAAATATAAATTACTTGGCGGTATTGTTCGTCAAGATAAGCAAAAGTGGTGAACTTTGCATTTGTTCAGAAACATACTCTGACGATATTAAATGTGACAGTTGGAAACTGCTATCTGATGTATTATAGGGAGGAAAGACAAAATTGAGTAGTCAAGAAACAAAAGAAAAATGTTCCGATTTACTTTTATTATCTCACAATTTCAAAGCAAAAGGATAGTAATGACACATTCCACATACGACATAAAACAAATAGTGGATACGTTTTCAAAATTACTATCATATATTTTATCAAAAAATCTGACAAATAGGAAAAAAAGGATATCACAAGCTCGGAAAAGGTTGTATGGCTTGATTCATTTGAGGATTTGAAAAATGGAAATTACAATATTATTTTTAAATCTGCAAAGTACAATCACGTTCGAAATGAGATTGATACCGAAACAATGACTGAATTAGGTACCCGCAAGCGTCAGCAAGATGGCGATGAAGAAAAGACACATTTGTGTATTCGTTATAACACCGGCGAGTATCGCTTTCTTGCGGTTTATGAAAGTAATCATTACGGCATAACATTAAATTGTATTGTTGACTATTTAAACACTCAGTTTATTAGCTATAATGAAGATACTAATGATGAATATCATTACTCTATATCGTATGAAATTATGCCAGGAGAGGATTTCCTTTCATCAATTAAAAAAGCAAAAACTATGTCACTTTTAGAAACTGGTAGTGAGTAAAGAAGATATTAAGGATGACTTTATGATGTTCGCTGGAAGAAATGATATTGCTGATGAAGTTGAAATATGCCTCAAACGCCCAAAAGGCGCTAAAAATTTCCTGACAATCTGATAAAAGCCTATTTTGATAATTCTCAAAACAAGGCAACAGGAAAAAATCAAGAAAATCACTATCAAAGGGACAAATGCATCTGGGCAATTTGAAGTTGATACTGAACTTATGAAAATGAAACATTTTCTTTCCGTCTTAGCCGAAGCAGTAACCAACGAGGTAAACAGCTCTGATTTCTTTGGAAGGGCGCAAGAATTCATAGAGGAAACGAGGAATAAAAAAGTGAAAAGCATAATATTCGTACCATTCACAGACTATTTTTTGTTCAAGAAAAAGAGTTACAAAATTTATTGCTCCATTTATCGTTGCAGGGCATTTTGCTGGCATCACTGGTTTTTAATATTGGTGATGCAGAAACAGTTTTTTCTACATTTTCATAGTTTTATTAATATGCAGATAAATATTGTAGCAATTTTGATCTCTTTTCGGTTGCAATTATAACGATTATTGTTTCTGCAGATAACGAAAATACAAAAAAGGCTAAAGAACACCGATGCAAGTGAACTAATCTATAAAACTATAAACGGAAGAACATTATCCCTGTTTCAGATACTACTTTCAAATATTGCATATAACATTATTATTGAAATTATATATTTGATAAGGTCTAATCGCCATCTCTCTGATGCAAACAATGTTTACGGTTGAATGTTTGAAATACATTACAACTTTGTATATTTAGTATCATTACATATATTGTTTGTCTTATTGGAATCTGTCGCTCAAATGTATCTTACGTTTTGGAACAATAAATAATGCGTGCAAAACAATTTTATTATAATAGCAAAGCAGCAGACCGCAATCTGCTGCTTTTTTACTATGCATTTATCTAAAATCATCAAGCCAAGTTTTGAACTGTTCAAGAGTTATTTCACCGTTATAGCATTTTTTACGCTCGGCACGGGCGATTTTGCCGAAACTGCTTGAACTCATCTTTGTGATGAGCTTTGCGCGCTGACGTGAGTCCATACGGCGGTAAGCGGTGATATAGGCTTTATGAATTTCGTCGTTTTATGGGTAATGTCAAAGGTTTTAAGTGCGCCGAACTCATTGCAAGGTCTTGTTTCGCCGGGCATAATTCTGTCGCAGTATTCGCTGTTTGTGCGCCCGCCGGGCACAAAATAATGACCGCAGCATTTGCACGGCTTGAATTTAATCTTATTTGCAAGCATCTGCATAATATCAAAGCGAATTACATCATCCATAGTTTCGAGAGGGTAGATAATTACATCGCTTTCAAAATCAAAATGCGAATCAAATTGAAAAATCAAACAGTTTGCTCTCTTTTCCGCAGTTTACAAAACGCTGATTAAAGGGAGCCGTTTTTATCTTTCATAATATCATTTATATAAAACTTAATTTCAGCTTTTTCTGTTCAATACTTGCTGTCATAGCATTGATAAAATTCATCATATAATGCGCCGAATCTTTTGGAGGTGCTGCAAAATCACTGCCCATAAACGCCGTAAATTCTGCAAGAGCTTTATCTGTTCCCTCGGCAAGGTATTCAATAAATGCAGCAATATAGACCGTTAAATAGCTGTTTTTTATCTACGAATGGTGCAGCAACTTTTATAGCCTCACTTACACCTCCTGTGGCAAATGATGAAAGTATTTTTTAAATATAGTTTCAAAATCGCTCCCGTCAATCCACAAAAAATCAAAAACCGCTTTGCCCGAAACAGAGCTTATTTCAGTTTCCTCTATCTGACTGAATTTTAACTTATAGTATGTCCGCTTGTTTTTGAAAAGCCGAATATCTTTATATTATCTTTCATAACACACCTACTTTATATAACGAATATACATAATACTTGTATCTATTATATCATATCGTTTTTCAAAAAAGTCAACAAATATACAAAACGATTATAAAATATTTTTGAAAAATAATACTTGACAAACTTATAAGCGTGTGATATACTATAAACGACGATAAGTATATTTGGCTTTATAATCGTTTCGCATATCCGTGCGTATACTATATCGGAAAGGAGGTCAGAAATATGAGCATTATAAACGACACACGCAAATTCAAACAATATCCCCGATGTTCTGTCGGCAGATCAAGCGGCTGAAATTCTTGATGTGAGTAAGAAAACAATCTATAAAGCAATCAAAAGCAAGGATATTCACGCCGTAAAGGTCGGTCGGGAATATAAGATAGTAAAATCAAAACTGATTGAAATGCTTGTAGTAGGAAGGTAGTGATGAATACGAAAAAAAGAAGTTAAGGTTTCGGGACATTTGGAGGCAATCGGCGGAGTTTATCATATGAAGCTTTCGTGGATAGACGATGCCGGAAAACGCCGCCGCAAATCAAAAAAGCACCGGATTGGCTGAACGAGGAAATAAAAAACGAGCAAACGATATGCTTATCGACTTTATGCGTGAACAGGAAGCTGAAATCGCCGCAAGCGGCGATTCGGCAACGGACATTCTTTTCACGGATTATATGCAGCAATGGCTTGAACGCGTCAAACCGAGTATTCAGCTTACTACATACAGCGGCTATTGCGACAATGTGTGCAGTATAATTATACCGTATTTCAAGCCGCTTGAATTGAAGCTCAGAGATGTTACGGCGCAGCATATTCAGGATTTTACGCTGAGCAGATGAAGCGTGTATCAGGTAAACGGTTAAAAGGTATCACGCAAATATTCACAAGGCATTTAAAGACGCACGGCGGCTTCAAATTATTGATTCCAATCCTATGGATTGTGTTGAACCGCCGAAAGCACAGCCTTTTTCACGGGCAAGCCTATACGATTGAAGAATCTCAAAAATTCTTGCTTTGGTGAGCTGACACAATTTTTGAAATTCCGATTACGATGATGCTGTTTTACGGATTACGCAGAGAAGAAGCAATCGGTCTTAAATGGTCTAACATTGATTTTGAAAATGACAGTATTCTTATCGGTCATACAGTAACCGAAACAAGAGTTGACGGACATTTGCAAATGATACAAAAAGACCTGACCAAAAACAACAGCAGCTTTAGAAGTCTGCCGCTGGTAGCACCGATTAAAGAGCTTTTGAACGAAAAAGAAAGAGTATTTATGAGTGCAAAAAGCTTTTCAAAAGCGGTTATTGCAGCAAATACTCGGATTATGTGTGCGTTAATGAAATCGGGGAGTTGATACGACCGAGAACACTTTCTGATAATTTTAAGAGAATTATCAAGAAAAAACAATATCCGAAATTTAAGGCTTTACGATTGCAGACACACGGCAGCGAGCATAATGCTGAAAAACGGTGTAAGTATGAAACAAATTCAAATGATACTCGGTCACAGCGATTATGCAACAACGGCAAATATTTATTCTCATCTTGATTATGCGGATAAGGTTTCCGCAACAAAAGAGATGAAGAATATACTGTACGGTAACGAATAACAGAGAGGTTTAAGGCAAAATTGGGCAAAAAGCATAAAGTAAATGCGGGTTCGCAAAAAGTAAGCAAACCCGCATAATTGGCGGACAGGGTGGGATTCGAACCCACGAGCCGCTTGCGCGACTACCTGATTTCGAGTCAGGGCCGTTATGACCACTTCGATACCTGTCCGTATATTAAATTTTTATATGTTAAACCCACGATTTTGACAAAACTTGAAATTAAGGCAAAATTCAGGGCAAAACAAGCAAAAGCTTTTGTGAGATGCAAATCTCAAAACCTAAGTAAAATCAAGGCTTTCAGTCGGTCGAAGTTCTCTTTGATGTATAACCTTTCGAGTCAGCCCCGTTATGACCACTTCGATACCCGTCCGCAACTGCCGAAGTTAATTTTAACACAAAAAAGGCGCAAATAGTCAACAGTTTTGCGGAATTTTCTTTGAAAAAAAGCGAAATCGGCAAACAATTGTTTATTTTACCGATTTCGCAGCACATTAATATTCATTCACAACACAAGTTCAATTTTACTTACCGAAATTTCGTAGGCGGTTTTTGTAATTACCGTTTCGTCCTCAAGCTTTTTCTGGTACTTCCGCGACTGCATTCTGCCGGTAATTATCACGTTATCGCCCACAGAAAAAAAATCCCGGGCAAGCCTGGCGTTTCTGCCCCAAGCAATACATGGGATATAATCTGACTTATTATGTGAGCGGTTAACCGCAAGCAAAATATCCGTAATCTCCCTGCCGAATGGGGTTGTTCTGTAGGTGGGCGTCTTACATATGTACCCGTTTAACACCGCTTCGTTTACATATTCTTTATCAAGGGGCGCAGGATACACAGCCTTTGCAAAAAAGCGTGAGCACAAGGCGGCTCCCGACGCCTGAATAATTATTATACGAACGAAACTGACCGCTTACGTAAAAAGCTTATCGCCTTCCTTCCACATCTCACGGTCAATAAGCCTTTCCGGCGCGGTAACGACAATATCGTCCACGCTTTCGGACAGGCGCGGCACAGTAAGCGTAAAAGCTGTAAAAACCTCGCCGAAGCTTTCGTGACTGTATGTAAATCCGCCTGACAGCTCGCCGACAAGCTCAGCCTTGTTATTCATAAGTATATTTTCCAAAACCTTCACTCTCCCCGTTATATTGATATATAACATGTTTATTCGGTGAAGGCGGTTTATAGAACAGTTACTCCGCTGTTTTGTCTGACAAAATATCGCGGATTTCCGTCAAAAGTTCCTCTGCCGTGGGAGCGGAAACCTCCGGTTCGGGCGGCAGCTCCTCCTCTTTACAAGCTTTGATTTTGCCTTATTTATTACGCGTATAAACAAAAATATCGACAGGGCAATAATCAGAAAATCAACAACACTGCTTATAAAATTACCGTACATAATGGCAGAGCCTGTTTCCTCGTCCAGCACGATTTTTAAATCCTCAAATTTCATGCCGGAAGTTAAATAAGCAAAAAGCGACATAATAAGGTCATTTACAACAGAAGTTACGATTTTTCCGAAAGCCGAACCGATTATAACACCCACTGCCATATCAAGCACATTGCCCTTTGAAGGCAAATTCTTTTGAAATCCTGTATAATTTTCATTTTACTTCCTCCGATTTATCAGCTGTACTTATCCACACGAAATTCCCGCAGGGAGTTAATATGGTCAAGAGCCTTACCCGTACCGAGAGCAACACAGGAAATCGCTTCCGGCGCAATTTCGCAGTCAATTCCCGTATGAAGGGAAATCAGCTTGTCAAGCCCTTAATAAGCGAACCGCCGCCGGTCATAACAATGCCGTTTGTGCTGATATCACCCAAAAGCTCAGGCGGTGTTTTTTCCAAAAACGCCTTTAACCGCCTCTACAATCTGCTCAGAAACCTCGCCGAAAGCTTCCTTTGTTTCCTCCGAATTAACGGTTATTGTCTGAGGCAGACCGGTAACAAGGCTTCTGCCCTTTATCTGCATTTCGGAGAACTCGGACTCCATGGACGAATACACACAGCCGATTTTAATTTTTTAACTCTTCGGCGGTTCTTTCACCGATCAGAATATTATGTTTTTTCTTAATATACTTAATTATCGCCTCGTCAAACTTATCGCCGGCAACCTTAATTGAATCTGACTGCACTATACCGCCGAGAGAAATAACGGCGATATCGGTAGTTCCTCCTCCTATATCGATTACCATGCTGCCGACCGGCTGGGCAATGTCAATCCCGGCGCCGATTGCGGCGGCAATAGGTTCCTCAATAAGAAAGGAACGGCGCGCCCCTGCCTGAGCCGACGCCTCTTTAACTGCACGTGCCTCAACCTCGGTAACACCGCTGGGCACACATATTATTATGCGCGGACGGAAAAGCCGTCTTTTTGCAGATTTTCCAGAAAATATTTAAGCATTTTTTCCGTCATGTTATAATCGGAAATAACGCCGTCACGCAGGGGACGTATTGCAATTATATTTTCGGGTGTGCGTCCGATCATTCTCTGTGCCTCGGCGCCTACTGCGCGAAGCTCCTTTGTTTCAACGTTGATTGCCACAACGGAAGGCTCCTGCAGAACTATGCCCTTTCCCTTTACGTATACCAGGACAGACGCTGTCCCCAAGTCAATTCCCATCATTTGAACCTCTGAAAAAAACCGAACATCTGCACTCCTCCTTGCTACAGCAGCGAAACCGCTGTTTTTGCATCGTCAAACGCCTTTGCCGCAAGCGTTTCCGAAACGGCAAGATTGTTTTCCACAATGCTTTTTCTGTTTTCAACTATAAAAATCAAGCCGCAAGCATAAGCTTTTTCGCGTCAAGTTCCGAAACGTCAAAAGCTGAAATTTTTGCTGTGGCTTTTAATAACCGAATCCACCTTGGGGTCATAGGACAGCCCGATTATAGGCGTACCGACGTTGAGCGCATATATCAGAAAGATGCAGCCTCATTCCCAGAACAAGCTGTGCGCTCTCCGCCAAAATCATAAGCTGCGATGCATTGATTTTTTTCTTTATAAGCACGGTTTTAAAATCAAAGGCTGCGCCGTATACGCGAGCAGATACCAAAATCAAACTTCTTGTGCATGGGCACAAAACGGGGGTATAGCCGTAGCGCGTTAACGTATTCGCAGAAACGGATAATTGTCTGTTCAAAAATCCGGTGCGTTTTTCTCCCACTCGCGCACAGAAACGAGAAAATATTTTTCATCGCGGTCGATTCCGTTTTCCTCGCAAATCTTTAAAAGCTCACCGTCTGCCGGAATTATGGAATATGCCGGGTCGGCGGTAACGGTAACGTTATCCGTGGGAACACCCAGGCTTTCAAGCTCGCCGAAGGATATTTCGTCACGCAGTGTAATTACGTCAACGTTCTTTAGCACCTCAGCAGCTCTGGCGCGGTTTTTCTCATTGTTGACCGGACCTATGCCGTTTGCGTAAAACCATTGTTCTCATGCCGTTTTTATGAGCCATTGATATGATTTTCAAGTAATAAACAAGCGACTTTGTGCTTGTAACGTCCTGGACAAGACTTCCGCCGCCGCTGATTAAAAGGCGTGACGTTTTCATTGCATTATTTATTTTAAACAAATTAAAGCGGTTGATACTTTTTTATTCCGTACTTTTCCTCGGTTTCTTTTCGGATTTTGGAAAGGGCAATTATACGTATATCCGGCTTTATATCCTTTAAATTATTAACAATTGCATGCAAGAGCAGAATCATCGCCGATATTACGGTAGCCGTAATATCCGGAAATTATGCAATCGCTTTTAAGCCGCGGATTATCCTTTAAAAGCTCACTGTAGGCATGTTCGTAATCGTCGGTCATTTTCTCTATAGAGTAATTTTCCGCAATTACCTTTCTGTTATACTTCTGCATGTGAACGATTTCTTCCGGCGGAATATCAAAAATTGCATTAATATCGGACAAAAAGCTTTTTCGGGCGTTGACATTTCGCAGCCGCGGCAGCAGAAATTTGTGTCAATGGCGGTTTGCAGCACGCCGGCATGAAAAGCGCCGATATAGCCTTCGTTTCCGGCAATTATAACCGGCTTTGCGGCGGACATTGCCTCCAAAACCGCGCGGGAAACGCCGATAAACAAGTCCGCAACGGAAACAAATTTATAAATATCCGTTCTTGCGCCCGTTGTGGCTATCATATTTCTGCCGACCTTTGCATTAACGGCGTCGGCTTCGCCTTTAACGGCGTCATAATCGTTTCCGCCGCCCACAATAATTATCTGTATCCCGGGGTACAGCCGTTCAAGCTCAGGCGCGCACGCAATGAGCTGATGTGCCGCAAGGCTTCTGTCGGTATCCATACGGCTTACGTACACAATGGTGCGCTTATCTTTGTCAAGAGAAAACTCGTCAAAAACCTCATCACAGCGAACCGTCGGTGAAAACTTTTCCATATTGATTCCGTTTACGGTAACGGAAATTCTGCCCTCCGGCATATCGTAATTATCAATAAGATACTGCTTTTATGTCGTCACTTACCGCGATGGCGTACTCGCCCCAGTTTGTAACTCTGTTTAAAACCGGTCCGGTCTTAAACACCCAGTGGGTTGTGGTTATAAATCTGAAATTCAGCTTTTTCTGCAAAGTCCGCATAAAAAACCGGGAATACGTGCATGGGCATGAACAATGTCATACTTGCCGCGCATAATCAGTTTTTTAAGCCCCTTATATGATTTTTATAAGGGCTGATGCCTTGCGCCTGTTAAGAGGAAGGCAGTGATGCATAATTCCGTGCTGTTCAAGTTCCTGCGCGTAAACACCGCCGTTTGAGGCAACCTCAATATCGTATCCGCGGTCTTTAAGAGCAATTGCAAGCTCGGTAACGTGAGTTTCCGCACCGCCTATTTCCAGTCCCATTAAAACCATTAAAATTCTCAAAACAATTCCACCTTTACTTAGAAAAAATAATTCCCACGAGTCCCGGCCCTGCATGAGTGCCTATAACACAGCCGATTTCACAGTGAGAAATGCTTTTCGGCGTTATTTTTGACTTTAAGCTTCTCCGTAACAACGGCGCAATCCTCATCTGCATACCCGTTTGCAATCCAAATTTCGTTTTCCGACGGGTCGGACATTTGCTCGATTGCGTAATTAACCATATTTTCAAGAGCTCTGTTTTTTTCCGCGTTCTTTCTTATACGCGTCCACAAGACCGTCATTAATGGTTAAAATCGGTTTAATATTAAGAAGTGTACCCAAAATTGCAACTCCGGGGTTTATTCTGCCGCCTTTTTTCAGGTGAATTAAATCGTCCACCATGAAAAACGCGGTACTCTTGGGCATTTCGGTGTTAAAAAAGTTTATAATTTCATCATATGAACAGCCATCTGCCGCCATCTGAGCCATTTTAATTACAATTCTGCCGTAAACCATGGTAAAGGATTTGCTGTCAAGAATAGTTATATTGGACGGCTTTGCCTGTTTCCTCCTCAAGCTGAGTTTTCATAAGGTGTGCCGCCTGATAGCCGCCGCTTGACTTTGCGGATATGGTAATATAAATCTGTTTATCATACTCCGTAAGATTCTTTTCAAATTCCTGCCTGAGCATTTCCGCAGGAACCATAGACGTAGTTGGAATTTCCTTAAGCTCGCTCATAAGCTTGTAGTATTCCCTGGGCGTAAAATCCCTGCCCTCGTAATAAACCTTTCCGTCTATAACAACGCAAAGGGGTAAAACCGTTATATTGTATTTTTGCGCAAGCTCTGCCGGAATATCAGCAGCGCTGTCGGTGATAATTTTAATACGTTCCATGCAGATGACCCTCCTGTTCCAAATTTTCAAAGCCGTGCTGTCTTAGGTATTCGTAAGCCGCAATGGCAACGGAATTTGACAGATTAAGGCTACGCGCATCGGATATCATGGGTATCCTTACGCATTTTTCATAATTATCTTTTAAAAAGCCGTTCCGGAAGTCCTTTGGTTTCCTTACCGAAAAGCAGATAACAATCCTCGGGATAGCTTATCTCTGTGTGATTGCGCGGCGCTTTTGTGGTGTAATAAAACATCTCACAGCCTTTATGCTGTTCCAAAAACTCGTCAAGGCTGTCGTAATATTCAATGTCCAAAAAGATGCCAGTAGTCAAGTCCGGCCCTTTTCAGTTTTTTATCATCTATAACAAACCCCATGGGACCTACAAGGTGAAGTTTTGCGCCTGTTGCCGCACAGGTTCTTGCTATGTTGCCGGTATTCTGAGGTATTTCCGGCTCTACCAATACTATATTCAAAACAAACTGCTCCTTACTGCATCCAATATTTTCTGTCAAGACTGCGGTACTGTATAGCCTCCGCTATGTGCCTGAACTCTATTTGCTCAACACCTTCAAGGTCCGCCACGGTTCGGGCAACCTTCAGTATTCTGTCATGAGCGCGCGCCGAAAGGCCGAGGGTTTCAAAGGCATTTTTCAGCATTCTGCGGGCATCCATGGTCAGCTTGCAATACTCGCGTATCATTGCCGCGGTCATTTGTGAATTGCTGTATATGCCTGTTCCGGCATAGCGTGCGGTCTGAATTTTCCGCGCTTTATCCACGCGTGCTTTTATATCCGCACTGGTTTCCGTTCTTTCGGTTGACTGCAAATCGTCATACCGAACGGCGGGAACCTCGATATGAATGTCTATTCTGTCCAGTAACGGACCGCTGATTTTACCCACATACCGGGCAATATCGTTCGGCGTACAGGTGCAGCGGTGATTTCTGTCACCGAAATATCCGCATTTGCACGGGTTCATGGACGCAACAAACAAAACATTTGCCGGATATGTATACGTCGCATTAATTCTGGAAACGGTAACGCAGCCGTCCTCTAACGGCTGGCGCATAACCTCAAGCGTCTGGCGTGAAAACTCCGGCAGCTCGTCCAGAAACAAAACGCCGTTATGGGCAAGAGAAATCTCACCCGGCTTAGGGATTGTTCCTCCGCCGATAAGTCCCACGGCGGAAACGCTGTGGTGGGGGACTTCTGTACGGTCTGTCCGTCAAAATCGTAACATCTTCGGGAAGCGTTCCGGCGATAGAGTGAATTTTTGTGGTTTCAATCGCCTCGGCAAACGTAAGGTCCGGCAAAATTCCCGGTATGCGCTTTGCAATCATGGACTTACCGCTGCCCGGACTTCCTATCATTATTATGTTATGTCCTCCGGCGACCGCCACCTCCACGGCACGCTTAACGCTGTCCTGCCCTTTAACATCGGCAAAATCAAACATGTACGAAGCTTTGTTTGAAAATACATTTTCCAAATCCACACTAATCGGGCTTAAAGGAGCCTCTCCGCTTATGCCGCACAACTTCATACAAATCTCTCGCGCCGAACACATTTATTCCGTCAACAACGCCGCCTCCTGGCGTTTGCCAAAAGGCAGCAGGGATTATGTTTTTAATTCCGTGTTCGCGCGCGGTAACTGCCATGGGCAATGCACCGTTAATGTGCCGTACCGCGCCGTCTAACGACAGCTCGCCGCACAGCATGTAATCGCCTATATCAGCGCACTTTAACTGGTCGGACAGGAAAGAAGGGCAACGGCAATGGGTAAATCGTAAACCGAGCCTTCCTTTTTTGACATCTGCCGGCGCCATGTTAACCACAATGCGCTTAATGGGCATATTAAAACCGCAGTTTTTAATTGCCGCCTTTACTCTTTCACGGCTTTCCTTAACTCCGGCATCGGGCAGCCCCACGATATCAAAAAGCAGGCAGACCCGAAGACAGGTCCACCTCAACGTCAATTATAAAGCCTTCAATTCCGGCAAGTCCGCATGACTTAACTTTTGATACCAAAAGGTCACCTCATAATAAATTATTTTAACTCACAGCCGCCGTTTCCGATTTCCGAAATATAGAATGACGGTGCGTAGCCGATTTTTGCCTCGTACGCTTTTCCGCAGCTTTCAATGTACTTATCAACGGCGTCGTCCTTTATAATGCTTACCGTGCAGCCACCGAATCCCCTGCGCCTGTCATACGCGAGCCTATAACTCCGATCGATTTTCAAAGCCTCCTCAACGAGAGTGTCAAGCTTCAATACCTGTTACTTCGTACAAATCGCGCAGAGAATTATGAGAGCCTATCATATATTTTCCGAAGGCTTCTATATCGTTGTTTTTAAGCGCCTCAACGCTTTTTAAAACTCTGTCATCCTCATATACAACATGCTCGCAGCGCCTTCTTACGGTTTCGTTTTCAATAAGCATCTTATGCTTTTCAAATTCCTCCACGGAAATATCACCCAGACAGGTCTTATCCGGCATTGCGGTTTTTAAAATTTCAAGTCCGACTTCACATTCCGAACGTCTTTCGTTGTACTTTTTGAATCCGCAAGGCTGCGTTTTTGTTTGTGTTTGAAACAACTATCTTGCAGCCGTCCATTTTTAATGGGGATAAGGTCATATGACAAAATCCTTGCAGTTAAGCAGAATAAGCATATCCCTTTTTTTACCCATTGCGGAGGCAAACTGGTCCATGATTCCGCAGTTTACGCCTACGTAATTATGCTCTGCCGCCTGGCTTATTTTCGCCATTTCTATCATGTCAACAGGCGCGTCAATGCCCTTTGCCTCGTTTGAAAAAAAAGGTAAGCGCTGTGGCAACCTCAATTGCCGCAGAAGACGAAAGACCGCCGCCATGGGGCGTTGTGTCGTCAAACAGCATATCACAGCCTACGATTTCGTAGCCGCCCTTTTGCATTTCGGCAATAATTCCCGCCTGGTAGTTACCCCACCACAAATCCTTGTACGCGCCGATATCGTCAAGCTTTAACTCCACTCTGTCGGGCAAATCCGTTGCCGCCATATTAACGATATTGTCGTTTCTTTTTCTTGCAACGATTGTTGTGCGCATGGTAAGCGCCGCCGGGAAAACGTAACCGCCGTTATAGTCGGTATGCTCGCCGATTAAAGTTAACGCGTCCGGGTGAAGCGAAAACTCTCAAATCGTCCTCGCTGCCGCCGTATATCTCCAAAAACTTGTTTTTTAATTTCAGAAACGTTCATTATTATTTATCCTTTTCCGTCTTTCTCCAAAAATTTCTTGTAAGCCGCTCTTAACTCAACAGCTTTTTCCTCGGGGCATGTGGGGTTGCAGTGCGCCCACGCGCCTGTTTCGCTTGAAGCGTTGAATTTGATTTTATCAGCCGACCTCATGGGCGGGAAGAACTGAATCTGGAAGTGGAAATTATCCACATCGCCCGAGTTTACCGGGGCATTTTGCATGCACATCATGTACGGGAAGGTGAAGTCAAACAGGCTGTCAAGAGTTCCGGCAACCTCGCGCACGATTTTTGCAAGATTGCGTTTTTCGCTGTCGTTAAACTGGTCGAGGGACTGCTTGTGTTTCTTTGACATTATATACATTCCGTAGGGATATTCCGTAAAAAACGGCAGAAAAGCAACAAAATCGTCATTTTCGATTATAACTCTGTCGCCGTATTTCATTTCGTCCGCAAGCATATCGCAGAACATGCAGCGTCCGTGTTCTGCCTCGTACTTTTTGCTGTTTTCCATTTCAAGAGCAATTTTCTTGGGGATAAAGGGATAACCGTAAAATCTGACCGTGGGGATGAGGCATTGTAACGCCTACAACCTCACCTCTGTGTTTTCAAAAATGAAAACATACTTGATTTTCTCGAAATCAGCCTTCAGGGCTATGTAGCGTTCCGTCCAAAGGTTAACAAGCTTAACAACATGGTCTAAAGAAGCTCCGGCAAGGTTACGGTATGCTCGGGAGAATAAAGAATTACCTCGCATTTTCCGTAGAAGGAGCGGTTTTGTAAAAAGTCGGTTTTAACATCGTCCGGAGCAGGGGGATTTTGCGAAAGCGCCGGAAAATCATTGTCATATTCATAAACGTCAAAATGGTCCGGTACCTTTCCCGAACCCGGGCAAAACGGACACCAGTCCTTGGGCATCTGGGGTCTGCCCTGTCTGTGGGACGCAATCATTACCCAGTCGTTTGTAAGTGGATTATATCGTATTTCTGCCATCTTTACTACCTCCGTAATATCAAACAAATTCTCACACATAATTAAGTATAGCATAATAAGAAAAAAATTTGTATATACTTTTTGAAAATTTTTATTTTTTTAAACAAAAGCACCCAAAGCACGGTAAACACACCGGCCAAAAGCCTATCGCAATACCGCTGGAGCTCCCTCAGTTTCACCAAGCTCCACGGCTTTTGCCGTTCCGGCAACGTGGCTGCATGTGCCTATGGCAAGTCCGTTTCAACAGGAGAAAGCTTAAAAATCTTTCTGAAAAACGGCGAAACCATAGCACCGAAAAAACACCGCTTATCATAACCGCCGCAGTGGTTATGACTATTACCCCTCTTTTTGCTTGCATAATCGAGGGCAATGGGCATCGTAACCGACCGTGGCAGAAGGGAACTTATAACCTCGGCGTCAAGCCCGAAAAGGCGGCACAATAAAACAACCGTTACAACAGAGGCAGAGAACCTGCCGCAGTACCGGCGATTATGGGCACAAGATTTTTCTTACCGTTTCAAAATTATTGTATATGGGAAGTGCCAGACAAACGGTCGCCGGCATTATAAGCAGCTGGAGCACATCTCCCCCGACTGCGAAATTTTCCGCCAGGGATTCTAAAAACCTTAAGCACCGCCGCCACAATAAGAAACGACAAAAACAGCGGATTTGTAAGCACGTTATTAAATTTTTGTTAATCATCATGCCTGCCTTATACGCAAATACCGATAAAAAATATTCCGAAATAAACAGACGCCGTAATCCCGTGCAATTTCTCTCCCTCCTAAGCTTTTCTGCAAGCCCGTTACAAAGCCTTACGGTGTACGCCGTAACAAAAAACGTTACGGTGGTTGCCGTTATGCATATAATCAAAAGCTCAAGCATAACGTTTCTCAAAATGTCCCAGCTTTCAATCATATTAACTACCAGCGGCGTGAAAAAAAAAGCGCCATATTCTGAGTCAGAAGTCCCGAAGCTTCCTTAATATAATCCGGCTTTACCGCCTTTTAAAACAAGCAGCACAAAAGCACAAGCATACCCGAAACGCTTGCCGGGAACGCAAAGGGCAAAAGGGCGATTATCCCCTCGCCCGCAACACAAATAAGCGCAATGAGCGCAAACTGAACAAAATAATTCAATCAAACACCTTCTAACCACAAATTAAAGCAAGAGTCGGACGACATGCGAAAATCCGCACGGGGCGACAGCGTAACGGAACCGATTTTAGGTCCGTCCGGGATACACGAACGCTTAAACTGATTATTGAAAAACCTTTTAAAGAACACTTCGATGCACTTTTTAAGCTGCTGCTCGGAAAACTCGCCTTCAAATGCGTTTTTTTGCAAGCAAACAGAATTTTTTCCGGAGTAAAGCCGAAACGGAGAAAATAATACAAAAATAAAATCGTGAATGTTGTAATCCCCCAGTATTTCCTCGGTTTTTCTGCGCAATTTTGCCGTTTTCGTCCGCCGGCAAAATCTCAGGAGAAAATGGGCGTGTCCAAAATATCGTCAAGCACCGTATTGGTCTTTTCGTCATCTATTGAAGTATTTATCCACGCTACAAGGTGGCGCACAAGGGACTTCGGCACGCCGCAGTTTACGCAGTACATTGAAATATGGTCGCCGGCGTAGGTTGACCAGCCCAGCGCCATTTCGGACAAATCGCCCGTTCCGATAACAATGCCGCCGCATTTGTTGGCAACGTCCATTAAAATCTGAGTGCGCTCACGTGCCTGGGAATTTTCGTATGTCACGTCGAGGGTTTTTGCGTCGTGTCCGATATCATCCTTAAATGCTGTAAGCATGCGTCTTTAATACTTATCTCCTTAAAGCTTGCGCCAAGACGGTGTATAAGCTCAACCGCATTGCTATACGTCCTGCCCGTTGTGCCGAAACCGGGCATTGTTACCGCAACGATACCGTCGCGTTTAAGCCCGGGAGAATATCCATTGCCTTTGCGGTTGAAAAAGCGCAAGGAGGTTGAATCAAGTCCGCCGATATGCCCACCACAGGGTGAGTACAGCCGATATGCTTAAGTCTTTTTTTGCAAGGGAGCGCCTGAATCATGAAAATTTTCTCCATACGCTCATCTCTTTTGTTCCCTTCGCCGGAACAAAAGGCAGCTTTGCTTATCTTTCTTTCAAGCTTTTGGGGCAAGACATGTTTTCATCACACTCAACAAATGTATACTGTGAAAAATCGTCGCCGTAAAACGACGAAGTAATCTTTTCTTCTGTCGCTTCTTATACGTCCAATATCGGTATCGGCATAAAAATCTCGCCCTCAAAGCCGTCCGCCGTTTTGTTTGCGATAACAGAGCCGTTTTCGGCAATAACGCTGTGACCGCAAAACAGCGTGTCCGTTGTGGATTCGCCGAATCCGGCGGAGGTGAAAACGTAGGTGCAGTGATATTTAAACGATGCCGTTTTTTAACGAGAGAAACCCGGTATGCGTCTTTTCCTATAACGTCATTGCTTGCGGAGCAGTTAAAAATCACCTCTGCCCCGTTTACCGCATGCCGCTGCGCCGGCGAGCATGGCGCCCACATATCCTCGCACACCTCTGCAGCGAATGTAAAATCGGGAGTTTGAAAATTATATCAGTGCCGAAGGGCACGTCGTATCCGAGTATATTTTACGCTGTCGTTTTTAATGTTTTTCCGCACCGTAAAACCAGCGCTGTTCATAAAATTCGCTGTAGTTGGGAAGATACGTTTTCGGGACGGCACCCAAAATCTTTCCGTTTTGAACTACAAACCGCACAGTTATACAGGTGTATGCCGTCCGACACCGGCATACCTACAACCGCAACTGCGGATTTTCCGGCGGATGCGTCCGCGATACGCTTTAAGCCGTTATACGCACCTTGTATCAGGGTGTCGGTTAAAAACAAATCCTGACAGCTGTAACCGGTTATGCAAAGTTCCGGGAAAACAACGGCATAGGCGTTATTTTCACAAGCTGCGTTAAAAAGCCTGATAATTTCATCTGTATTAAATTCAACGTCCGCAACGCGCACACCTCCGGCACGGCGGCAGCTACCCGTATAAAGCCGTATTTATTCATTATACCATTCCTTTCGCAAAATACCAAAAAGTGCAGTTATAGTTAGTATAACATATTTTTTTCATAAAAAAAAGAGCAAATCATATAAAATTCTATGAAATGCCCTTTTAATTTTGCAAAACATTTACTCTTCCATCTGTTTTCCCAAAACAGTGACGCGCTTTTTGAAGCTTTCCTCGGTATCGGTAAAACTTAACGTTCCGTTGTTGACAAAAATAACCGCGCCGATTGGTCGCCCTCCGAAATTATGGGATAAACAAGACCTGCGCTGTATTTGTCTATTCCGTCAACAATGCTCATGTTTTTTCCGGTTCCGTTTTTCAGTACAAACGATGTTTTCTCCTCCATTACCTTCTCAACATCATCTGAAATACGCCTGTCCAAAAGTTCCTTTTTCGGAACGCCGGAGGCGCTATAATATTGTCCTTATCCGATATGCACACGGGAGAACCTGCGGTTTTTGCCAAAGCTTCGGCATACTGCACCGCAAAGTCGCCCAGCTCTCCGATAGGAGAATATTTTTTGAAAATTACCTCGCCGTCTCTGTTTGTGAATATTTCAAGAGGGTCGCCCTCTCTTATGCGCATGGTGCGTCTGATTTCTTTAGGGATAACAACTCGTCCGAGATCATCTATTCTTCTTACAATGCCTGTCGCTTTCATATAAAAAACTCCTTTTTAATGATTACAAGGCTATTGTTTGCAATAAAAAGGAGTTTATGTAATTTTATTTTTTGGTAAAATTTTATTTTAATTTTTCCAAAGAGGTCTTTCAATATTCGGAGTAAGCTGTGCAAGCATTCCCCCGTCAACAACAAGTTCTGCGCCGGTAGTTGCCTTTGCGGCATCGCTTGCAAAATACCACACCGCGTTTTGCAATGTCGGAAAAATCCGCTATATCCTCAATGGGCGTATAGTTTGCAAGGGAGTATCTGCAGTTATTTGCGTTGTTTTCCCAGCGCTGTGTTTTTATCATTCCGGGCAGAACGCAGTTTGAACGTATCCCGTATTTACCCCAGTCCACCGCGAAGGATTTTGACATTGCAAAGTATTGCACTTTTTGACGAACAATATGCACAGCGGTTTTCCGTAACCCTAAGGCGGAATTCGACGTTATAAACACTATGGAACCGCCGCCCGACTTTTCCATTTGTTTTGCCGCCTCACGTGCCATCATGAAATTCCAGAAAACATTTATTTTGTAAACGCCGATAAAATCCTCTATATCGGTACTCAGGCTTTCCTGGTCTATGCCCAGATTTGCCGCATTTAAAACAAGACAGTCAACGGAATAACCGCTTTTTCAATATCGTGAAAAATCGTCCGAACCTCGTCCTGACCGAAATCCGCCGTAGCATATCCCTTTGCATAAACGCCGTATTTTTCCGAAATTGATTTTGCCGCAAGCTGCGCCTTAACGCCATCTCTGCCGCTTACAAAAACATTATATCCTTCAGCGGCGAACCGCTCGGCAACGGTGTATCCAGTGCCGTAGCAGCCGCCTGTTACAAAAACAGATTTTGTCATTTTTCAAATCACCTACCAATCCGCAATGCTGCCGTCCTCGTAATACTGACGCGGCGTTGTCCATTTTCCGTCGTATATTTTATCTTTAAGGGGCTTCCTCGTCAAGCTCAATGCCAAGCCCCGGCTTTGTCGGCACTTTGATATAACCGTCCTCAATAACAAACGGTTCTTTTTGTAACCCACGCCCAAATCCGATTTATCGGGGTTTCCGGGGTGCTCTGAACCAAAAAGTTAGGTATGCACGCGTCAAGCTGAAATGCAAGACGCAAGCGACACGGGGCCCAGCGGATTGTGCGGCGCGACCGAACCGTAATACATCTCAACCATAGCAGCAAGCTTTCTGCCCTCATAAATTCCGCCCACATGGCAAATATCCGGTTGTATAATGCTTACCGCCTGTTTTTCAATCAGTTCTCTGTACTGCCATTTTCCGAAAAGCCTTTCACCGGCTGCAATGGGCACGGTTGTTTTCCGCGCGATATTTACCATGCAGTCCACATTCTCCGGCAAACACGGCTCCTCAATAAACATGGGGCTGTACGGCTTCAAACGCTCAATTAAAACATTTGCCGCGGCAGGGGAAAACCCGACCGTGAAAATCAACAGCCAAATCCACGCCGTTTCCCCTGATTTTTTCGCGGACTTTCGCAAAACGCATAACATGCTTTTCTATATTCTCCGGATTTTCTACTGCCTTTACCGGCGGTATTACGGGAGTATTTCAAGGCGGTGTAGCCTTCTTTTAAACGCTCACCGGCAATGGAGAGCATTTCCTCAACGGGAAAAAATCCCCGGCAGTTCCCGCTCTTTTAATATGGGTATACATTCTGATTTTATCGCGGCACCTGCCGCCCAACATCTCATACACCGGGCAGTTATAATATTTGCCCGCCATATCCCACATCGCCTGCTCTATTCCGCTGATAGCCGAAAGCATAAGCGACCTCCGCGGTAAAATCCGCCGCGGTACAGCACCTGAACATGGTGCTCTGTCATCATAGGGTCTTTGCCGATAAGGTATTCCTCAAATTCCTTTATTACAGCTTTCAACCGCTGTGCAGTGCCCTTCCAAAACAGGCTTCGCCCAAGCCGACAATGTCGGTATCGGTACATTTTAAGAACATCCATCTCGGTTTTACTTTTATTACCTCAAGTTTTGTTATTTTCATGCCGTTCACCTCACGAAGATATTATATCAAAAATAATTGATAATTCAATGCAAAATAACGGCATTTTTCACGGTATTATGTTTAAAAATTGACATTATCCGCATTTTATGATATTATTTTTTCAGCTAAAGGAGTGTAAAAAGCATGAATATAATAGATTTGGAAACGCCGCTTAACACCGAAAAGTATTTTGCGCCGAAAACAGATAACGAATACCCATTCTACATAACGGAATACGGTAAAACCCTGCAAAGAAGCCCCATGCTATCAGCTTTCGCATGGCATCGCCCATAGGCTGTGCGCAGTACTGCATAGACGGCTCCGGAGTTATTATATGCAACGACAAAATATACACAGCGGAAAAAGGCGACACATTTTGCTTCCCGAGGGCAGCAGCCAGATTTACTATTCAAACCCCGACAACTGCTTTGAAAGAATATGGATAAATTTCAAAGGTGTTCTTGCACAGGATATGCTTAAAATATACGGGATAAGCGACACGGTTGTTTTCAAAAACGCCGATACTTCGGACATATTTTGCGAAAATTCACAGGCAATGCAAACGGCAAAAGACCCGAAGGAGTACAAAAACATAACGTCGCGGCTGTTTCTTGAGCTTGTTCAGTTTTTATCGGACAACAAAAACTCCGCGCCGAAAAACGACAAGCGCAGTTGAACAAATGCGGCTTTTCATAGACTGCCGCATCACGGAAAACCTTAAGCTTTCAGACATTGCACGGCATTTTTCCCTGTCCGTTGAACACACAATACGCGTGTTCAGAAAAACTACGGAATAACTCCTCACCAATATATTTTGCAATCAAAAAATACGCCTTGCCATGATTATGCTTAAAATGACCGGAAGCAGTGTGGAGGAAATCGCCGAAAAAGCTCGGGTTTTCGGATCTTCATCACTTTTTCGACCCAGTTCAAAAAAGCTTATGGACTGTACACCGTCGGCATACAGAAAAGCTGAGTCAATCAAATTTTTTCATATGAGGTGATTTTATGGAACAGAAAATCAAACGCGACCGTAACATGGGTGACAATTTGGGCAGACTGAGAATCAAGTACGGTATTTCACAGGAAAAGCTTTGTGCCGAGCTGCAGCGGCGCGGCTGTGATATAAGCAGAAGCACGTATGCAAAAGTACGAAGCCGGCGAATTGAATATACGTGCAAGCGTGATAATTGAACTAAAGAAAATATACAACTGTTCGTACGATGATTTCTTTTTACGGATTGAGTAGTAGACGACTGCGTTTCGCTGTAACATATGGTCATGAAAACTTGTGTCCTATAAATGTAATACGTAGGGGAACGACCTATGTGTCGTTCCGCCCGTTTTCATATAACTCCGAAACGAAGGCAATATTATACTTGGTTTTTTTCGGGCGGATAGTATCCGCCCCTACAATGACGGGGTGCAGCATTGTACATGACGGAACGACACATAGGTCGTTCCCTACTGATTCGTGCAACGATAACGTCAAATTTCCGATTTCGGTAATGTCAAATAAAGTATAATGAAAACATACAGCTGCCCATATACGGTTTGGAATGATTATTTGCGAAAAAATCAATAAAACTATTGACACTGTGAGAAAAATATGTTATCATTAGTTTAGTTAGCAAAAGACTAACTATTTAGAGCGCCGTTAATCAGATAAAGCAGTGCTCTTATTTTTGAAAGTTGAGTTAGCCAAAACTAACCACACGGAGGAGTTTAACATGTTGGAAACACTGCTTGCGCATCACTGTGCACCTGCGTTTGCGGAATAAAACCGGCAAATCTTGCCGCTTTTTTCAGAAATCTTGCTTTCCGGACCTGAAAGACAAGCTGAGAAGACTTAACAGCGAACTGAACAGTAAAGGCATTTACATTGAAATTCTGCATGAATGTGAAAAGCGCGCGCTTGTTATGGTATATCGGAAAAATGTGCTTGAAAAGCATTTGCGGCTATACAATAACCGTGCATTTCTTGCAAGGTACGGTTATCCGGGAAACGGCAGTTTTGCGGATTATCTCGGTATACTTAAAAAGCGTCTTGACTGTGAAAACTTCCCCATGAAATAGGCGTGTTTCTCGGCTATCCTCTGCATGACATATACTGTTTTATCGCTCACAGGGACGAAGGCTGTATTTTGGCGGGCGAATGGAAGGTATACCGTAATGCCGAGGAAGCAAAAAAGCTGTTCTGCCGTTTTAAGGCATGCAGAACAGCGCTTGTAAAACATATTACAAGCGGCGGTAAAACACTTGCGCAAATATTCTGCGCGGCATAGTAAGGAAGAATTATCGGAGAAATCCGATAATGTATAAATAAGGAGGCAATATTAATGAGTAAAACAGCAATCATTTATTGGAGTGCAACAGGCAATACGGAGGCTATGGCAGCAGCAATAGCCGAAGGAGCAAAGGAGGTTAATCCGGACACGGCATATTTTACTGTTTCGGAAATTTCGGCAGATGCCGCGGCCGGCTACGACACCTTGATTTTGGGATGCCCGGCAATGGGCGCCGAGGTTTTGGAGGAGGCAGAATTTGAGCCGTTTTTTTCACCGAGCTTGAACCGAAAATTTCAGGTAAAAACGTTGCTCTTTTCGGCTCTTACGGCTGGGGTGACGGCGAATGGATGCGCAATTGGGAAGAGCGCGTTACAAGCGCCGGTGCAAAGTTGGTCGGCGGCGAAGGTCTTATTATAAACGACATGCCGGACGAAACCGGGCTGCTAAACAGTTGCCGCGAGTTCGGAAAAGCCGCAGCAAGCTTATAATTTCAAAAAAACACGGACGGCAAAAACTGTCCGTGTTTTTTTATTTTACCGCCTTTATACAAAAATCACAGCAGTCGTTGCCGCGTCCGGAGTGTTTTTGTGCGGTTCCATATAAGCTTTTTATGCGCATATTACCGTACGCAATATCATCGCTGTCGCAAAAAACAGCAGCACAGCTCCGGACAGCCGTAATGTATGCATGTGTCATTATAAGGACACCTTTGTCATGTCAATCCGCCATACACCGCCGGAGGTCTGATGCTCAACAGCGTCAAAACCTGCGGACTTGCCGAACATCTTTCGTGTTCCGATGACAAAAAGCGCCCGGCACCAGCCGATAAAGCAGCGGAACGCGGAGCAGGGAAGTAAGCTTTTTTTTGCATACTGCGGGCATTAGTTTCCACATAGCCGTGAACTGTGTTAAGCGCGTCGCTTTTTTCCATCACGGTCTGCAAAACCTCGTATGCCGCAATGCCCGGAAGTATCTGACGTTCCAGATGAAGCATTTTTTCTTTTGTCGCTCCGGCGTTGTCTTTTCTCAGTTCAAAAGACGCTTTTCAAAAGCGGAAACAAGCTGCTTTTCCCGGTCGGGGAACTTTCGCAGAACCGTTTCTTTAAAAACACGCATTAATATAGCTTTCTTTCATAAAGCCTTACCTCCTACCACACCGCTTAAAATCCTGATTTTGCCTTATTTTCCGTATCGTCCGTCTCATCATACGCATCATACGGAGCCGTCGGGTCGTAAACGCGTTTTTTAAAGGGAGAACACAGCTTTTCCCTGTTGGCAAAGGCAAATTTTAAAATTATCCGTCCAGCCTGTATGACCGGTAATAAACAGCAGCTTTATTTTTTTTTTTCAAGCTTTTTTCTCAAGCTCCGCAAGAGATTTCACCGCAAGCTTATTATCCTCGGCAAGACCGGAAATAAAGCTGTAGCCGCCGTCGGCGCCCAGCCACAGAGTATCGCCGGTAAAAAGATATTTGTCATCGATTAAATACACCATATGCCCCCACGTATGTCCGGGAACAAGAATACTTTCTATTTTTTATTCCGTCAATTTTCGTTATCGACCGTCATGCAGCAGTACTTTTTCATTATTTATTGCACCTTCGGAAGCTTATACATATTATACATAACCTTCCGCCGAAACCTCGCCCGTCAGATATTTGTTTTCGGTTTTCACCTATGTACAGTTTTGCGTTTTTAAATAAGCCGGGGCTGTCCGATTCCAACATATCAATGCAGACCGTTTTGTGATTTACAGTAGTGGAAAGGATCAGGAAAAGACGATCCGGCAGTTACAGCAGCTGGAGACCATACTGGCAGAATTGTCGGAAAGACTGAAGGTTCCGAAGCTGATCCCTTATTTTGGAGTGACGAAGTGGAAACCGGATTCCAAAGTGGAAGAGGTATACAGCGAAGCAAATTTTGCCAAGAATCAGATCAAGGATCGCAAAGATATCAGCTATCAGTTTTACAGCCATGAAGATACGATCCGCATGCTTGAAGATAAAGCCATGGAGGATGAATTTAAACATTCTCTGGAAAATAACTGTTTTGAGGTGTGGTATCAGCCGAAATATGATCCGGAAACAGAGCGGATGGTAGGGGCAGAAGGTCTGATCCGCTGGAGAGATGAAAAGGGAAATGTTATTCCACCCGGCAAATTCATTCCGTTGTTTGAGAGAGACGGACTGATAAAAGTTCTGGATGAGTATGTTTTCCGAAAAGTATGTATGCAGCAGTTAGAATGGCAGAAACAGGGAAAGGAGATTATTCCTGTATCCATCAATCTGTCCAGGGCGAGTCTGTATTTTGACAGTGTGGTCAGCCGGTATCAGCAGATCGCTGATGAAATCGGAGTAAAGACCCATCTGGTTCCGATTGAGATTACAGAGAGCGCAGCAATTGACAATGACAATATCA